>TARA_R110002050_G_scaffold110108_1_pt1 | contig 28862 bp, 25 predicted proteins | sample TARA_R110002050 | Tara Oceans TARA_R110002050 (sample SAMEA4396988) | marine metagenome | biome: Polar Biome; feature: [DCM] deep chlorophyll maximum layer (ENVO:01000326); material: water (ENVO:00002006), including particulate matter (ENVO:01000060) such as... | depth 25 m
TGCCTATCACGAAGAGTAATTGCATTACTTTCATCATCTTGCATCAATTTGGTGTATCCCACCATGTCGGCAAACATGACCGCGGCTAATAATCTAATGTTTTTATTTTCTGGCATAGCGCCTATTTACGGTAGCAAAAGGAATAAGTTATAATTTAACAACATATCAATAATCGAGCCATTCTTTTTTTTAAAAGAAAAAACCCGCTTTTAGTTCAAAAAGAGCTCCTTCTTTTGAAACTCCAACGGTTGAATTAATAAGTACCGACTCAAAGGCATTAAACCAAACTCCACCGCCATACCCTTTATGCCAAAAATCAGAAGCCTCTCCATCGGTCCAAACACGACCTGTGTCAAAAAATCCCGTTAGGCCAAGGCGACCTCCTAAGAGATATCGATAAAAGTTTAATAGTTCTAACCTAACTTCGGTATTTGAATAAAATGTGGTTCGCCCAGAAAATCTATTCCCATAAAAACCTCTTAAATTAGTTGTTCCACCCACGGTATTCGCTTCATAAAAAGGGAACGAACCAATATTATGAGCTGAACCTATACGCTGTGCAAATGTAACTTGAGGTGCGAATGAAACGGGATAAAACATCTGTAAAGAAGAGGTGAGCCTTGAAAATGTTTTGGCCGTATTTACAACTCCCACATTTATATCAGAGGAAAATGAGTATTTATAACCTTGCTGTGGATTCATCGCATTATCCAAATCCTTTACTGTAAAACCAACAATAACGGAATTAAACCACTGCTGGTCAAAAGAGTCTGGGCTTATTCCTAGGTCTAATTCATTAAGAACATTTGTTTCATCTGATTCTCGATTTACATCTGTAATACTTAAACCCGATCCTAAGAAAATTGAAAATGTGTTATCTATATTTTTACTTATTCTTGGCTGTATGCTGTACTGCGATAGCCGAGCTTTATAGTATTTAGCATTTCTTTCTTCTTTGGTAGTTTCATTACCAAGCCCATAAAAGTTCTTGTAACTCTTTGGAAATAGGAAAGAGGCATCGAGGCCTAAATCCCAGTCGCTAATTCTCGAAAACCATTTTCCGTTGTAAACTAAATTAGCAGCACCAGTTTTTGGGGCGTAATTCAATCTTAGATTGTGAGTAACAGCTGGGTTCTTTTTAAAGCCGTAGCGAACTATTCTTGGACCACCGCCTAGAAACAATCCGTCATCATCATTGTAGGCAAAATAATAGCCAGGGAAAGATCTATTCCATGAAAAATCTTTCTCAAATTTATATCGATTCTCTATCGGGTCTGAAGTTAAATGCTGGTGAGCTTTCTTCGATACTTCATACTCATTTCCTTTTTCCGTTTCAAAAAACTCTACCTTTTTCGCGGTTACTTTTCCTTCTGAATCGTCTGTATAAACATCATCACCTGGACCACCAGAAACTAGAATTTTTATGCTCGGGCTTCGCTCCCCGATAAAAACGAACTCATCATCACCACCCATTCCAAACAACCTGAGCTCACTTGTCTCTTCTTTACTGAACGTTCGCTCGTAATAACTCTCCCTCAATTTCCCTTTTCCAGAAAGCTTGTGTACACGTACTATTACTTCATCATTGTTTGGCACTTCTACTATAAAGCGCTCTCTTTTATTGCTAGCAGATACAGAAACCACACCAGAAAGCATAGAATAATATTTCATAGAAATATTAACTAATTCATCTCTTCTAGCTTTAAAACTCTGGATAGTTTCCTCGCCAAATTCTGCATAAACAGCAGGCGGGTATTTTTTTACTGCTTCTATAATAACTTCGTCTGATAGTTGCGACACCATTGTTTGTGCAATTTCCAGCCAATCTTCTTTCGTTAATTCACTTGTAAGACGCCTTGTTAACCCCAAAGAATTATAGCTTAGCCCAATCAAATTTCCATAATCTTCCCCAAAGCTCTGATATTGAAAGAATGGCCCAAATTTTGCGAGTTCAGGGGCTATGCCTGTCATCTTCATCATTGCCACATCTCTATCTCTTGGGATTGGCTTGTAGATTTTACCTTGCTCATCTTCCGGCTCGAAAGAAGCCCATCTCCACTGATCAGTATGTCTATCCCAATCGCCAACAAACAAATCCAATAATCTCGCTCGAGCAAATGATCCCTGGTCTACACGATGGTCGATATCGCCATCAATTTCTCTTATAAAATCTCTAGTGGCAATTACTTCTTCAGAATAACCTACACTTTTCACACTGCTCATATCATTATCAGGCTTCTCTTCGAAAAGCGCTAATTGCCCACCAATTTCTTCAGCATAACGCCCAAGCTGTGGATCATGAGGCACATAGTAAATCTTGGGATTCGTATGATATACATCTACTGCATCCGCCAATACTGGAATTATTAGCGCCGCGTATGGATTTAAAATTGAAAACTGATCTTGAGCAAGGTCTAGAGCAATTGATTTCTTGAGCCCTTCATCCCAAATCTTACCAGCTTGTTTATCTACCGAACGAAGTACAAATTCATTGCCACTTTTATCTTCTAGATGTAGAGTATTAGATTGACCTTTACCACCCATTCTAACGGGGATAAGACCTCCTTTTATCTCGGTTACATCAAAATACGGAACTTCATTTTCGATGGACCAATAACGACGATTATGCTTTCCTGCTATAATTTCGAACAGTTTACCTTTATCATCATATGTTGCATTTGGTGCAATTGTAATGGTACTGTCGGTATAATTGATGTCAGGTAACTCTTCAATATTTTCTGTTAAAAGAGGATCTTTATAAGGCCCCTTTAGCTGAGTTTTATAAAGTAATTCCCCGCTACTTCCATCTCCTATGGGAGTCCAAGCTTCCATCCAAACAGAACCATCTCCATAATATTGAATGGTTATAAATCCTTTTCCTTGATGCGAAAACTCCGATTTCCTACCCTCTGCTACAAAACTAGATTTTGATCCGCCGCCACTAACTACATAATGTTGAGTCTCTCTTTTCCCTTTTTCTCTGTAATACTGAAGACTATGCGCGTGACCTGATGCGTAAATCAAGTGGTCATTCTCAGCAAACATACTTTTAAAAGTGTTTGCCATATCGCGATATTTATGATGGGTTAAGTCTTGCTCAAAGCCAAAAGCTCTTCTATAAAATGCATACAGACTCCCAAATACTGGTGGCTTTAAATGTGTTGATAGAGGCTGATATCCACCGTGTCTATCTTGAGATATTAGAGGATGATGTCCTGCTACTATAAGAAAATCGTTCTGCCTGTCTTTTAGAATATCTTCAAATTCATTTAAAAAGTCTCCACCATCAAAAAGCTCGTATTCTCCCGTATCTCCATAAGCTTTTTCATTTTCATGAAGCCACCACTGCGTATCTAAAACTATAAGTCTAATATCGTCTCTTAACCTCGAGTCCTCGTCTTCATCAATCAATTTTATATCCACCGGGCCGGGAAAGCCATCATCGGGGTAAAAAGTATTTCCTCTATCTAAATAATTTTCGACAAATTTCTCCTGGCGCCGAACTGCTTCTAAACCATTTTTTCCGCCATCGTCCCAGTCATGGTTTCCCGGAATAAAAAAAACTTTACCTTTAAAATTATCAAGGGTTTTCATCTGCTCAATAATTCGACTTTCTGCAAATTCCCTATCTGAAGCAGCTGAATCTGGCAATCCATTCAAATAGATATTATCTCCTAAAAAAACTGCCGCACTTTTGTCGCTAGCTTCTTCCACAAACTTTTGAAAGAGTTTTAGTGTGGGTTCTTGAACATCAAGAGAGGGAGCGCCTGCATCACCAATTAAAAAAACCTTATATACTAAATCATTTTCAGATGGGCTCTCTTCATTCTGCCAAACTTTATAGTCTCGATTGATATAGGTTTCTGAAGTTGAACACCCAAGAATACCAAGAGTTAGTAAGAGAATGATTTTTTTTGAAAGCATACTTGAAAGTACTTATGCAAACACAAACTAAAAAGTAGTTCTGTAATTTATGTTATATAACTGCTTTACTTCTCATACGGCTGGAAAGAAAATAGCTTCGTTAAACAAAAGCTTGATATATAGACATAAAAAAACCCTGCCTTATTCAGACTGGGTTGCTTTGTTTTTCAATCAACTGTCACCAATATACGACACTAAGTAGAGGCTAGCCAAATCTAATTCATATTGTATAACTAATGTTAGATAAACACTATTTAGTTTATTATTTTATGTAAATAATAAACTACTAATATATATTAATATCTTTTTTGTATGCCTAAAAATATTGGACAATTAACGCTCTACTCTATTGATGATCTGCACGAGATGCTTGGAATTTCAAAAATGACGCTCCGTGCATACTTAAGAGAAGGCCGAATTAGAGGAAGAAAATTGGGCGTTAGCTGGTTTGTTACTGAAGACGCCATGCGCGAATACTTTGAAGAACCACAAGAAATAACAAGCACATCTAAGCCAAAAAAACACTCTCTTAAATATGTAGTTCAAGGTATTAATGATTTAGTGAGTGAAACCGAAGAATGTGACACTATTGAAGAAGTTCTTCAGATATTAAGCGAGCAAGCCATTATTAGTTTATTTCAAGTTCAGGTAATTAACAAAGAAACTTCCGAAATTAGCGAGATTATTAAAGCACGAGATTTTATAGAAAAGTATGCTAACAATTAAACAAACAGGGCTCGAAGAGCTCTCATTCGGAGATCAGCCAGACGATATCTTTATAGTACTGGTAAATAAATTAATAAGCCCAAATGGCATAGATTTGGAAAAACTTCGTTTAGTGGATCCTCGCCACTTCGATACTGCTCTAGATCAAGCTGGTTGTATTTTCATGCTCAACAATATTGAAATTGAAGAACTAGCTCGCCGAGGTGATATCGATAAAAATGATTTACATACTAGCTTATTTGAGTTAGCCAAAGCTGAGGGAATGCTGCCTTAGCCATCCGTTAACTCGGTGTAAGCACACAATCGTCTTACCGTCGTTAATTTCTCCTGAATCAATCATTTCAAGTGTTTTTTTGAACGGTAATCGCTCACTTAAAACAAACTCATCGACATCTGTTTGCATCTCTGTTTGTTCTAAATCTAACGCTACGTAAATGTGTATCACTTCATCTGCATATCCAATTGCTGGGTAAAAATGGCCCACATAGTGCATATTTTTCGCAATTAACCCAGTTTCTTCTAAAAGCTCTCTGGTTGCGGTTTCATCTTGAGATTCACCTACGTCAATTTTCCCAGCGGGAATTTCCAAGAAAAGCTGTTTCATTGGATATCTGAACTGATTTATCATTAGTACATCTCCATTAGTAAAAATAGGGACAATGGCACACGCGCCAGGATGTTTAATCCATTCTCTTGTAGAGCTTTCACCATTTGGTAGTTCTGCAATGTCAGAAAAAACATGTAGCAGCTTTCCATTAAACACCTCTGCTGAGTCTTTGGTTTTTTCTACCAGTAAGTTCGTTTTAATCATATTGGTTTTATGTTTTCAATGGGTGTAACTTTACGGTGAATATCGCAAATAATTTGGTTCGTTTGGTTTCATTTGAAAACATAGATGGGAAGGCTGTAAGAGTGTCGGGAAAAGTCATTACTTTTTCTAACCTTATCTCGTTTTCACGCTTCATAATTGCTTTCCCTGTTGTTTATCTCCATTATCAAAATGAGATGCGTTATAACTGGATGATTATTGCGCTTATTTGCTACATTGGAATTTCGGATTACCTTGACGGGCTAGTGGCGCGCAAGACTAATACTATCTCAGAAGTTGGGAAAGTTATAGATCCAGTTTCAGATAAACTTTGTGCAGTTATACTTTTTGTTTATACCGTTTGGATCGGCTGGATTCCGTTATGGTTCCTAGTTGTAAATGTAATTCGCGATACGTTAATAATGTGTGGCTCATCGTTTATAAAAGTTAAATATGGCAAAGTAGCGATGTCTACAATGTCGGGGAAAATTGCCGTTAATATTCTGGCATTATACTGGATTTCAGTTTTTTTCTATAGAGACGCCATCCAAATTCACAACGTTTTGCTTATTCTATCTACTATTATCATGGCAATTTCTTTTATTGATTATTTTAACCGCTACCGTAAGATTATGACCGGAGCAAAATTCAACTAACAGTTCAAGTATGGGATTTTTTAAGAAAATTGGCTTAAAGAAGAAAGAAACTCTCGAAAAGGGAGTTGAAAAAAGTCGCCAAGGAATTTTAAACAAGCTTAGTAAAGCCTTTGTTGGTAAAGATCGTGTTGATGATGAAACACTAGATCAATTAGAAGAAATTCTAATTACTTCTGATGTAGGTGTAGCCACCACTCTTGAGATTATTCACCGTATAGAAGCACGTGTAGCTAAAGATAAGTTTGTATCACAGGGCGAGCTTCAAAGAATTCTTAGAGAGGAAATTATTGGCCTTTTAAAAGAAAATGAGGCCAATAAACCCGCAGAATTTAACGCCCAGTTTGAGTCCACTCCACACGTCGTTCTTATCGTGGGGGTGAATGGTGTTGGCAAAACAACGACTATCGGTAAACTTGCCCATCAGTATAAAATGGCAGGGAAAAAAGTATTACTAGGTGCTGCTGATACCTTTAGAGCAGCCGCAGTAGACCAACTTATTATATGGAGTGAGCGGGCTGATGTGCCAATTGTACAGCAAGGGCAAAATGCAGACCCAGCTTCTGTAGCGTTCGACACTGTTTCTTCAGCTGTAGCCCGTGGATCGGAAGTAGTATTAATAGATACCGCTGGCCGTTTACACAACAAGAAAGTTCTGATGGATGAGCTATCTAAAATAAAACGTGTAATGAGTAAAGTTATACCTGATGCTCCTCACGAGGTAATTCTAGTTCTTGATGGCTCTACGGGGCAGAATGCATTGCAGCAAGCCAAAGCTTTTACTGAAGCAGTAGATATTACTGGATTAGCACTTACTAAGTTAGACGGAACAGCGAAAGGTGGGATTGTTATTGGAATTTCTCATGAGCTCAATGTTCCTGTAAAATATATAGGACTTGGTGAGAAAATAGAAGACTTACAGATTTTCGATCGTGAAAGTTTTGTAAATGCGCTTTTTGGAGAGTAAAGCCTCTTTTTACCATTAACGGCAAAAAGAGGCTTTATGAACTTTAGCTTCAACCGCCAACACCGCCTTCTCCCGCACCAGGTTTTTCGCTGCCGTCGTCACCGCCGCCGTTACCGCCAGTTCCATCAGGCATGTTGTATTTTTTTGTTTTTATTTTGCTTAATCTATAAGCCATTTGTACTCCTACCTATATTTTGTTAGTTAGCAAACAACGGAATATATTTGAACGATACTATCGTTTTCTAAAACTAAGTAAGAAAAAAATTCTTATGGTAAATCGGGCTTCCTTTTTCATTTTATTCTTGGCCCTTTTCTATTGCCCAATTGCGAGCGCGCAATATGCTAGCGCTGAATACGACTCCCTTTTGTCGCTTGGTAATAAAGTGTATCGTACTGCAGACTATAAAGCCTCAGCTAAGATTTACTTAGAAGCTATGGGCAAATTTTCCTCCGATAAAAACAATAGAGATTGGATTATTGCTGCGGTTGGTTATGGTGCCTCTCTAATGGATCAAGGCGAACTACTTCAAGGCTTTGAATGGGTAAATAAAGCAGACTCAGCCCTTACCAACGAAATTTCTTTAGAATTGCAGGCTTATGTTAAAAGTAATATGGGCTGGGTGACAAAGCGTGTTAGAAATAATCACGAAGCCCTGATTCAATACCAAAAAGCATTCGAGCTTGCAAAAGCATCTGGTGATGAATATAGAATTGCTCAAGTTAGTAACTCTATGTCTACACTTACATTCGCAATGGGTTTATATAGCTCTTCCGTGGAATATGCAACAACTGCGGTAGAAGCATTTACAAAAATTGGGGATAATTTCCAGCTAGCGATGTCTCTTAATAATCAATATGTGGCTTACAATTACCTTGGGTTTGTGGATAAAGCCGAAAAAATACTCTTTAAATCGTTAGCCCTTAAAATTAAAATCGACAACAAAGATTTAATATCTGAAGACTATACATCGCTTGGCGAATTTTATAGGCGAAAAGGAGATTACGATAAAGCTCTAACGTATTACTCCATGTATTTAGACTTAATTAAAGACACTGGAAATATCATTAAAATAATTTCAGGGAATGATAAAATTGGATCGGTTTATTTTGCTTTAGGAGAGTATGAAAAAGCATTGAGCTACTACAATTATAGCCAGCAGTTACGAAAAGAATATGCCTTTCATAACCCCGTTGCATTAGTGAGAATTGCTGAAATTTATCAAAGAAAAGATGAGTTTGAGGTCGCACGCACTTTCTTTAATGAGGCATTAGTATTGTTTGAAGGGTATAAGGAGCCACTTCGTATTATTGATGTTTACCTAAAAAGGGCTGACTTAGAATTAGAAGCTCAAAATTATGATGCTGCGCTCTCTTATTCAAAAAAGGCAGTAGAACTTTCTGCAGAAACGGAATCGAAACAGCTCCAAGCTCAATCGCTATCAGCGTTAGCAAAAGTATACTCTACGCTTAAGCGATATGACTTGGCGCTTACTTTTTCAAAGAAATCATATAGTAAGGCGTCCCTTTTTAAGGGGTATAAGCTCAATGAATATCTTGCTGACCTTTCGAGAGCTTTCTATTTAACGGGTTCGGACAGTGCTTTTTATTATGCTGATAAAGCATTTGATGAGATTGAGCGCATTAGAAACAACATCTACGGAGATAATCTACAAACTTCCTTATTTAGAGATTTTGCGCGGTTCTATAACGAAGTTGGTTATTGGTATCTTTCCAGGAAATCAGACCCTGAAAAAGCCTTCACTTTAATTGAGAAGGGAAAGTCTAGAGTTCTTTTGGATAATCTTTCCCTTTCAAACTCCCAGATTGCTGCTATTGTTGATGAACCTACTTTACTCGAGATTAAACAGAAAGAACGCGCTATAGATCAGCTATATCGAGAACTTGAATCTCTCCAAGACAGCTCCTTAATGTCTAGTTTAAAGCAACAGATTAATATGGTCGAGTTCGACTACCAAAGTACCATAAATAAGGTGCGTCTAGCTCATAAAGAGCTCAAAAAACTTGAAATTCCGAATGTTATTTCTCTGAATGATCTTACTGAACTCTGCGACGATAGAACTGCTATTATAGAATATGCTTTCTCTGGTAACACATTAATGGCTTTTTGGATTACTAAACAAGGCTATTCCTATCGTTTAATTGAATTTGACTCCAATTCTGCCTCAGAAATTGTAAACAAACAAATTGAGGAATTTAAAACCGCTATTGAGCATATAGCCGACAGACAAATACTCAAGAATTTATCCCAGCCTATCTATAAAAAACTACTTGCACCATTTATAGAACAGAACGCTCATATAAGTCAAATTTTAATCGTACCAGACCAAGGCATTGCATTACTTCCGTTTGATGCTCTAATCCGAGATAATAAGTATCTAATTGAAGATTTCAATTTTAAATACCTTCCTTCTGCTACGGTATATAATTACATACAAAACCCACATCGGAAAACTTCGCAAGAATTATTAGCCCTTGCTGCTTCGGGGCTTCAGCCTTCAACCAACTTCTCAACAGCTAATAAAAGAAACTCTCTTTCCTCGCTTCCTGCTTCTTTACTAGAAGTTGACTCTATCTCCATCCATTTTGACTCCAAAGTTTTGCTTAATGAAGGCATTATTTATGAAGAAGATTTCAAGCGACTCGACTTATCTAGTTTCAAGTACATCCATTTCGCATCGCATGCATTGGTAAACGAAGAAAACCCGCTTCAAAGTGGACTTCTTCTAGCTAGTAGTAATACTGCTGAAAATTCATTTGGGGAAGATGGTTTTCTAAATAGCATGGAAATCAGCTCGCTAACTCTGAATGCAGATCTGGTTGTGTTAAGCGCTTGTAATACTGGCTTTGGCAAAGTGATTGCGGGAGAGGGACTGTTGGGCTTACAGCGGTCTTTCTTAAAGGCTGGAGCTTCTTCTGTTTTAGTAAGCCTTTGGAGTATTTACGATAGAAGCACAGCTCAATTAATGGGTAAATTTTACGAGAATATTAACCTCTATGAAAGCAGCGACTTTACTTGGTGGGATAAAACTCTTTACTATTTTGATTCTTACCAAGCGCCTTTGTTCGATTACAAGGCTAAAGCAATAAGGGATGCAAAGCTTTCAATGCTTCAACATCCCTATTACAATCATCCCGTTTATTGGGCACCATTTATCCTAATTGGTAAATAGCTTAATTACGTGATTGGCTTTTTGTTTTTTCGATAAACTCTTGATTATCAACTACAGGTCGTTCATCAGAGTTTGCAATCATTGCAGTAGTTACATAAAGTAATTTGGTCCGCTTTGTTAATGGACCCCATTCGATATTTTCTATTTGATCAGAAGGTCGGTGGTAATCTGCATGCACACCATTAAAGAAGAAAATAAATGGTATTCCAAGACGTCCAAAATTCCAGTGATCACTTCTTCTATAAAACTGATTCGGATCGTTTAAGTCATTATATCTTTTACTTAAATCAATATTTACGCTAGCTGTATTTGCTGCTTGTAAGAGGCTATCAAGTCCAGATGAGATAATTTCCCCACCAATCACATAAATAAAATCTTTGTTGTCTTCATGCTCTTTATCAACACGGCCAATCATATCAACATTAATATTAGCAACGGTGTTTTCAACAGAATAAATTGGGTGGTCTGAGTAATACCTTGAGCCAAGAAGACCTTTTTCTTCACCTGCTACATGTAAAAAAAGAACACTTCTTCTTGGGCCTGCTCCTGCATTTTTAGCGGCAATCATTGCTTGTGCAGTGTTTAAAACACCTGTTGTTCCACTTCCGTCATCATCAGCACCGTTATAAATAGTGTCTCCAGTAGAATCTGGGCGGCCAATACCTACGTGATCATAATGCGAGCTTAACACTACAACTTCGTCTTTCAGTTTTGGATCGCTACCTTCTAAAAATGCAACCATGTTACTTGTAGTTACGGTTGCAATTTCAGCATCAACTTTATGCTCTAGGCTGAAGTTAAGTGCTTTTGCCTCAAAAGTAGTTGGTGCTTCTTGGATACTTGCTGAAAGCTCGGCTAGTTGTGTAGAGGTTTCTAAACCAAGTAGCTTTACTGCTAGCTCTGGATGTATTCTCTCCCAAGCTTGCTGAGGAGCCTTTTTTTCATCAGATTGCATATAAGCAAGCGACATTCTGCCTCTGCTTCCCAAAGAAGATTGCTTAGATGTAACAGCTTTCTCGAACTCTTCTACACCATCTGTATAAATTAGTATTACACCAGCGGCGCCGTCTTTAGCCATTTGTTGCTGTAATGCTCTAGTATTAGTAACGCCTTGAACAGAAAACATCATAAGCCACTTACCAGCTATATCTTCTGGAATCTGGTTTACACCAGTTTCTTTATCTGAGATACCCAAGCCTACAAATACGATATCACCGGAAACATTATCTGAGCCACCAAATATAGTCGAGAAATTACCTGTTTCGGTTTTGGTAAGTTTAGAATGGTCAATAATTGCACCGTTCGCATCTTTTAGTAGGTATTCGTAGCTATTTGTAATAGGTGTGGTAACATCAAAGTGCTGTTCGTAGGTGTTATTGTCGCCTACTGGTGTTAAACCTAATGCTTTATATCTACCAGTTAAATATTTAGCAGCTTTTTCTAAGCCTTTGCTTCCTGTGTCACGGCCTTCTAAAGAGTCGTGAGCGAGAACGGATAAATCTGCTTTTAATCCCTCGGTTGTAATTGTTTCCACAAAGTCTAGAATATTAGCTTCGGGAATCTGGGCAGCTTTCTGGGAGCCACTACATGCTATAAGGCTTACAAAAAGCCCCACGATAAGTATTTGTTTCATTATTGAATTCTATATTTTGGTTAAATGCCTACTATTTCACTAACCGGTTTTAATGCTATGAAAAAATCGGTTGGTGCTTCTTCGATAAATAAATTTATTTGTTGCTCTTTAATCATCTCTAAAATCGCCAGAAAAGTTACCACTATTACAACTCTGTTTGTAATGCTTTGGCATATTTCTTTAAAGGACTGTCTCCCATTTTTTGCGAGTTCATCTAGTACGAACACAACTTGTTCTTCAATCGTTGTTTCTACTTTCGAAACTCGATGAACAACTTTGCTCCGTTCTATATCTGTTAATACTTTTCTAAATGCAGATATTAAATCAAACAACGTGACATCTTTTAGAGCTTCACCTGTAGCTTGTTGCTCCACATTGTCTGCTTCGGGATAGCCTCGTAAGTATCTTTTTCTTGCCTCTTCGTCAATATCGGCCATTTTCACCGACATCTCTTTGTACCTCTTATACTCTAAAAGGCTTTGCACAAGTTCGTAACGAGGGTCCGACTCATCAAGTTCTAAAAAATCATCATTTTCACGAGGGAGCATCATTTTAGCTTTTATGGCCATTAGCATACTTGCCATTAAAATGAATTCACTCGCTATTTCTAGGTCCAGCTCTTCCATTAAATGCATATACTCTAGGTACTGCCCTGTAATGTAAGAAATAGGTATGTCATAGATCTCTAACTCGTCTCTCTTAATAAAGAAAAGCAGTAAATCTAATGGGCCTTCAAAATTTTTCAGTTGAACACGGTACATAGCTAAAATTAAGTGCTTAGAAGATTAAATTCTTACTTTTATTTTCTCTAATCATCATTATCTTAATCAATCATAAACATCACCTTATGGATTATTCACAATTTGTAAAAGCGATACATGAAAATGATACGAAAGAGCTCAACGAGCAGTCTATTGTTATAACTCGTGTACTTATAAAGTTTTTGCGAGTTCGAATGAATGCTTCGCAGGAAGACGCAGAAGATTGTGTTCAGAATACATTACTACTCGTTATTAAGAAAATTAAAGCGGAGAAGCTCAATAATCCCGATTCTATAATTTACTATCTATTTACTACCGCCAAGAACGATTATTTTAAGCTTCTTTCTAAGAATAAAGAAAGCAATTACGAAAATATTCCAGACTTCCATGCTAAAGAGCCCGATCAACTAAATAATTTATTAAACCAAGAGCGGCAAGATATTCTTAATCATTGCCTTAATGCGCTAAAAACTAATTATCTTGAATATATTTCGTATTGGTTTGAGCACCCTGGAGATGAGGCTATCGTTGTAGCCGATTACTTTAATATATCAGTGAGCAATGCCTGGACAAAAAAACATCGTATTCTACAGATTCTAAAAGAGTGCGTCCAAAAAAATATTAACCTTTAGTGTAAGGAGTTAATGTTGAAAGGGTCTTACATAATCAGAATGTATTTAATACATTCTGATATGAAAATTATATAAATACATGGAAAACGACAAAACGTTGAATTTGCGGGAAAAAATTGATGCCTATGTAAAAGGGCAATTAGGGGAAACAGATATTCAAGAGCTTTGGAATGAAGTTGCTAAGAATCCTGCACTACTTGATGATTTAGAACTTGAAGTAGGAGTTAAAGCGTTATTAACAGGGCAAGAAATTTCTTCATCTAAAAAAAAGGCTACTCTTCACACCTTGCCTAACTGGGCTTGGCATACAGCCGCTGCTGCTGTAATTGCTTTAGTGGCTTTACTTCAATTGTTTAGAACGCCAACCCCCACTGAGCTTAGCCAATTCGTTCTAAAAGGCATCAGTCCTGATCAGATTGAAACTTCGGATGCATTGCGCTCTTCAGCTTTAGGCATTTCATCTGCAGATTCTTTACTCAATCTCGGGTTTCAAGCGGCTTACACGGGTAACAATCAGAAGGCGTTAAAAATCTTTGATTCCATTATAGAGCAATATCAGCAGGAGCCTTATGCATCTAAGGCTTATTTAAATCGTGGAATAATCTTATACAATAGTGGAGATTATCCGAATGCTGTGGTTTCTTTTAATGAAGCTCTTTCTCGTATAGAAGACAATCGAATGCTTACCGAGAAAGCACAATGGTTTCTTGCAAATGCCTATATAAACACCAATGAGTTAGAAAAAGCTCTTAAAGCTGCCGGAGAAGCATATATCCAAAATGGTGTTTTCCGGACTCAGTCATTTCGCTTGTATCAAAAATTAAATTATGACCTCGGAAAAATTGATTACGAAAATTTTGAAGAACAGACAGAGAATTAAAACTCTGTCTGTTTAATATTCATCTTCCATGGGTATCGGATTTGCCGAAGCCCTCATGTGATTCATCAATGCTTTATGTGTGGATATCTTAGGTTCTTTCTTATTCCGTACAACCCTATTGTACTCGCCCTCGCTGTTTAGCAACCATCGCTGTGTATTATCTCTCAAATAAAGATTTAGTACAAACTGAAGATACTTTTTAAGCTTTGGCTCTGTAATTGGCGTTACCGCTTCCACACGTGCATCTAAGTTTCTATGCATCCAGTCGGCAGACCCAATACAATACTGATGCTGTCCACCGCTATTGAAGTAGAAAATGCGTGAATGTTCTAAGAAACGGCCAATTACAGAATGAACCGAAATATTCTCGCTCAAACCTTCTCTACCCGGAATTAACCTACAAACTCCGCGAACTATCAAGTCAACTTTAACACCTGCCGAAGATGCTTCGTATAGTTTTTGTATAATAAGTGGGTCTTCTAAACTATTCATTTTCGCTATGATTCTAGCGGGTTTACCTAATTTAGCTTCTTCAATTTCTTGGTCAATAAGTCTTGTCGTTTGTTTCCTCAAGTGCTTTGGAGCTACTAAAAGCTTATCAAATGTCTGCTCGGGTGCATAACCTGTTAGCAGATTGAAAATATCAGTCACATCAGAGCTTATTACTTCATCACATGTAAACAGGCCTAAATCTTCATACAACTGCGCGGTATCAGGATGATAGTTTCCAGTTCCAATATGGCAGTAAGTTCGAAGGCCATCTTCCTCTTCACGAACAACCATTGTAACTTTTGTGTGAATTTTTAATCCTGGCATACCATAAGCTACATGAACTCCACAGTTCTCAAGCTTCTGCGCCCAGTTTATATTTCGCTGCTCATCAAAACGTGCGGTTATTTCTACCAAAACCGCGACCTGTTTGCCTTCTTCTGCCGCCTCCATTAGAGAGTGCATTATAGGCGAATCTTTTGAGGTTCGATATAAGGTTTGCTTAATCGCCAACACTTTAGGATCACGAGCAGCTTCTTCAATAAATCGTTGAGTTGATAGCTCAAAACTGTGGTACGGGTGATGAACCATAAAGTCGCCTTTTCTAATCACCTCAAACATATTTGGCATTTCTTCATCTAACGCATGATGAAGTGCTGGGTGAAGTACCGGCTGCCAATTTCTACTTTTTAATCGAACAAAGCCTGTTAGTTGTGAGATTTGGAGCGCATCTACCAAGCCAATAGTTCCGTTCATTTCATACACATCATTCCAATTAATCTTCAGGTTTTTAATCAGATACTTCTTGATGTGTTTAGGCATCTTTGCATCAAGTTCTAAACGGACTATTTTTGCAAATTTTCTTTCTCGAAGTTCGTCTTCAATGGTTTCTAGCAGGTCGTCTGCTTCTTCCTCATTCCGATCAAGCGAGGCATTTCTGGTAACTCTAAACATATGCGCAGAAATAACTTCCATTCCCGTAAAAAACTGCGATATCTTATTTAAGATTAAATCCTCTATGGGAATAACAATTACTTTATTTCCTCTTCTATGAACTTGGATAAATCGTGGGCGATTAGAAGGTATTTTGATTCTAGAAAAGAATTTTTCTTTCGTATTAGGATCTCTTAACTCTACCGCAAACGATAAACTTTGATTTGATATAAACGGAAAGGGATGAGACTCATCTACAGCTAGTGGCGTTATTATGGGGTAAATCTGCTTTAAAAAGAATCGATCACTAATTTTTTGCTGGGTTTCTGCTAGCTCATTATACTTTTTTATATGAATTCCTTTCTCTGCAAGCTTTGGCAATAGTTGATCAAAAAAGCATCCTCTATAAGCTTCAATCATTTTCATGACTTCAAAACGAATCGTTTTCAGCTGGTCTGAAGGCATCATGCCATCAACAGATAATGTTTTTACGCCCGCCAATTGCTGTCTTTTAAGTCCACCTACTCGCTTCTGGAAAAACTCGTCGAGATTAGAGCAAACTATACCAATAAATTTAACACGCTCTAGCAGTTTGTTCTTGTCGTTCATGGCCTCAGCCAACACTCTTTCATTAAATTTTAGCCAGCTTAGCTCGTAATTAAAAAAATAATCTGCCCCGAAAATTTTTAGGCTACTTGAACTCAAATCTTTATGCATTCCTTTTTCCTTCAGAATTTCATTCTTTTTTTCGTTGGAGGCTTTCTTGCCTTTTTGCTTTTTTTGCTCCACCACAGGATCGTATTCTAGATCATCTGGTGAGAAGGATACATATTTCATCTAAAAAGGGTAAAGTTGCATACGCATTTCGCTTGAAAACTAAGTATAATTATATAAAGTTAGTGAAAACAAATACAGCTCAAAAATAGTGCAAAATCCACTTCTAAATCCTACTCAAAAAGAAGACGTTTTCGAGCAAACCGTTCGCCCTTCGAGAATGGAAGAGTTTATTGGCCAACAAAAAGCCATTTCGAACCTGAGTATTTTTATTAAAGCTGCAAAACAACGGGGAGACGCACTAGACCACGTTATTCTTTCTGGCCCTCCGGGTTTAGGAAAAACCACTCTTTCTTACATTATAGCTGAGGAAATGGGCGTTAACATACGTCCAACTACGGGACCCGTTCTAGAGAAACCTGGTGATTTAGCTGGTATGCTCACTAACCTTGAGGAAGGAGATGTGCTTTTTATTGATGAAATCCATCGTCTAAATCCTGTTATAGAAGAGTATTTATATTCTGCTATGGAGGATTTTAAACTCGATATAGTGATTGATTCAGGACCAAATGCACGAAGTATTCAAATTGATTTAAACCGATTTACACTTGTTGGCGCAACCACACGAAAGGGAATGCTAACCGCGCCATTGCGCGCACGGTTTGGTATAGACATGCGCTTAGATTATTACGATGTCGAGCTTTTGCAACTCATCGCTTTGCGCTCGGCCAACATTATGAACTTTGGAATAACCGACGAAGGGGCGTACGAAATTGCCAGTAGAAGCAGGGGAACTCCTCGTATCGTTAATAAGTTACTCCGTAGAACTCGAGATTTCGCACAGGTTGAAGGCCTTTCATCAATTGATAAAAAAATTGCAGATAAAGCTTTGAATGCTCTTGATGTAGATTCTAACGGATTAGATGAAATGGATGTGCGCATGCTTCGAGCTATAATTGAAAACTACGCTGGTGGACCTGTTGGTCTAAGTACTCTTGGCGTTGCAGTAGGTGAAGATAAAGGCACTATTGAGGAAGTGTATGAGCCATATCTTATTAAAGAAGGTTTTTTACAACGCACCCCGAAAGGTCGTATTGTAACACCAAAAGCTTATAATTACCTAGGCATAGAGCCCAAAAATTCTGGGCAAGACTTATTCAATTCTTAGCCATATTTCTCCTCTTTTCTTTTTAAATTCGGTATTCATCAAACCTAACCCAAGGAACCTTACCTTAAGACTTTTATAAATAATGAAAAAACTTTTTACTTCTGAATCTGTATCTGAAGGCCATCCGGATAAAGTAGCCGATCAAATTTCAGATGCAATTCTCGATTCTTTAATTGGCCAAGATCCAAATTCCCGCGTAGCGGTAGAAACCCTAGTTACAACTGGTTTAGCCGTAGTTTCTGGAGAGGTTACAACCGATGCTTATGTTGATGTTCAAGATATAGTTCGCGATGTAATTCAAGAAATTGGTTACACTAAAGCTTCTTACCGCTTTGATGCTGATAGTTGTGGTGTTCTTTCAACAATTCATAAACAGAGTCCTGATATTGCACAAGGTGTAGATCGAGAAGGCGCTGGCGATCAAGGAATGATGTTTGGTTTTGCTACCACTCAAACACCAGAATACATGCCTATGCCGCTTCAATTCTCTCATAACTTACTGAAAGAATTAGCGCGAATAAGAAAAACTACCGAGTTGATGCCTTACCTCGGGCCTGATAGTAAAAGCCAGGTAACTATTGAATACAATGATGACGGGTCTCCAAAGCGCATTCATACTATTGTTCTTTCTACTCAACATGATGAGGGAGTTGAGCAAACTCAAATTCATGCAGACATTAAAAAACATCTCATTAGCAACATTATTCCTGCTGAGCTTATTGATGCCGACACTCTTTACCATATCAATCCTACAGGTAAATTTGTAATTGGTGGACCTCACGGCGATACGGGTTTAACTGGGCGTAAAATTATTGTTGATACTTACGGTGGTTTTGGTGCTCATGGCGGTGGCGCTTTTTCTGGTAAAGATCCTTCAAAAGTAGATCGTAGTGCTGCATATGCTACTCGTCATATTGCGAAAAACTTAGTAGCCGCTGGCTTTGCTGACGAAGTTCTTGTTCAACTTGCATATGCTATTGGCGTTGCAGAACCTGTTTCTATTAATGTGAACAGTTATGGAACTGGAAAAGTTAGCGATTTAGAACTCGCTACTTTAGTTGAAAAAACTTTTGATTGTACTCCAAAAGGAATCATTGACCGTTTTGACCTTAAACGTCCTATTTATAAGCAAACAGCTGCTTATGGCCATTTTGGTCGTGACGAATTCCCTTGGGAGAAATTAGATTTTGTGGATAAACTCCACTAATTCACTTCGATTTAAAGCTCCTATACTTTGTGTAGGAGCTTTTTTTACACACATAGTACTTCAAGCCTGATTTCTTTCGTAACGCTACTTGAAATGCTAACTCCTTAGTGAAAGATTATTTATCCATATAGTTGTTACAGCGCCTTCTAGGCAAACCTCACTACCAATGCAATCTCTTTCAGGGCAACCTTCTATCAATTTATTCGGTTTTACCATTATGGAACCGATGGTGATGCTTACCAATTTCTTAATCACCGCAGTTTGTATCTTTGCATATATTCATTTAAAAAAGGTTTCTACTGACAAAAAAGTGACTCAGTATTTTCGGTACTATTTCATTTTCATGGCCCTCGCTACTTTCTTTGGCGGCACTTTTGGCCACGCTTTTCAGCACATCTTTGGGACACCATGGAAGCTTTTGGGCTGGCTTTTTGGGATGATTTCCATCTTTTTGATAAGCCATGCTTCTTTATTATATGCCAAGCCGTTCTTTAATAAAAAGTTCATCCTCATCTTTAAGCTTGTGAATTTCATAGCATTGCTCATTTTCGCAGGCTTAACCATTCGCACCGTTGACTTTAATTTTGTACAAATTCACTCCATTTTTGGGTTTTTAGCTCTGGTTATGCCCCTTCATATAGTGCTTTTTACAAAAACAGGTAATGAGGGAAGCAAGTTGATGGTATTTACTATCTGCTTTACTTCGTTATCCGCTTTCATTTTTACCTACAAAGTCTCTTTTGGTGTATGGTTTAACCATCTCGATATTGCCCACACCATATTAGCGTTCAGCATGTACTTCTTTTATTTGGCTTCGCTAAAACTTAGCGAGAGTCCAACTAATCATATAGACTCCCCAAATACTGTCACGATTGATGCTTCCAATAAAACATAATTAGTAACAAAATCGTCTCAGTCTAAAAGAATGTACTGCCCGAAAGAGCCCCTAGCATTCTTTCACGTTTGTCGACTTGCCTTCCCCATAGATTTTTATAACTTGGAGCACTTTTTAACCAGTTTAATTAATCTATGAAGTTTAAACAGAATTTCTTGCTAGCCGCTGGCCTTGCCTGCCTGCTAAGTAGTGCACTTCAAGCTCAATCTAAGCCACAAGCTTTTAAAGGCGCTCATATTATCCCGATTAATGGCGTACCCATCGAAAATGGAGTTCTAATTGTTAAGGATGGAAAAATCGTGGCTGTTGGAGGCGCAAACACTTCCATACCAAGTAACGCAACCATTTATGATGTTACTGGAAAAGTGTTAATGCCAGGCTTGGTTGATACTCACTCGCACCTTGGCGAAGGTGACGGGGGCGATCGTTCTTCAGCACTTCACCCCGATGTACGTATTTTGGATGCCATCGACCCACGAAGTGATACCTTTAAAAAAGCTCTTGCTGGCGGTATTACTTCTGTAAATATTATGCCAGGCTCAGGTCATCTGATGAGCGGTCAAACAGTTTATCTGAAATTAAGATCAGCAAATGTTATTGAAGACATGCTTTTGGTCGTGGACGCAGAGAATGATATTTATGGCGGAATGAAAATGGCAAATGGAACCAACCCACAAGGCAATCCTCCATTTCCTGGAACAAGAGCTAAATCTGCGGCTTTAGTGCGTGAGCTATTCGTAAAGGCACAAAACTACCAGGTCAAAATTGCTGAAGCTGATGGCGATGAAAGTAAAATGCCCGCTCGCGATTTACAAATGGATGCATTGGTTCAAATTTTAGAAGGAAAGAGAACGGTTCACAACCACACTCACCGCCACGACGATATTTTAACCGCTATTCGTCTTTCCCAAGAATTTGGATATAAATTAGTTCTTCATCACGTTAGCGAAGCTTCTAAAGTAGCCGATGAAATTGCTGCCGCTGGAATTCCCGCTTCCATCATAACACTCGATTCTTTTGGTGGAAAAATGGAAGCCATAGACCTTTCTAACGGAAATGGCGCAGCGCTTGAAAAAGCGGGTGTTTTAGTTGGTTTTCATACTGATGATGGCATTACCGACTCTCGTTTGTTTTTAAGATCTGCTGCTATGGCTGTTCGCGAAGGCATGAGCCGAGAAAAAGCGTTGGAAGCCGTTACCATCTCCAACGCTAAAATGATGGATATTGATAACCGTGTTGGAACGCTAGAAAAAGGTAAGGATGCCGATTTTATTATCCTTTCTGGCGATCCTTTCAGTGTGTACTCTCATGTGGAGCAAACTTGGATTGAAGGCCTCTTAGTTTGGGACCGAGCTAATCCTAAAGATAAAGATTACTCTACGGGTGGATATGATGTCTTCCGTGGCGAAACGCATACACATCACGTAGAAGGAGAATAACCATGAAGAATTTAAAATTACTTTTCACATTCCTTTTTGCGGTCTGCTTACTGAACATCACTAATGCACAAATTGCAGTAAAAGGCGGAGTGGTTTACACCAGCGCCGGCGACCCGATAAAAGATGGCGTGGTTCTGATTAAAAACGGGAAGATTGAACGAGTTGGAAAACAATCGTCTGTTAAGATTCCCACAAATTACGAAGTACTCGAGGCTGCCGTGGTAACTCCAGGCCTTATCGATGCACATTCTGTTGTTGGCCTAGCAGGAATGTACAATGTACCAGCCGACCAAGACCAATTGGAAACGAGCAGCGCCATCCAACCAGAACTTCGCGCTATTGATGCCTATAACGCTCGAGAAGAATTGGTTGCTCATTTAAGAAATTTAGGTGTTACCACTGTTCATACTGGACACGGACCTGGAGCGCTCATCAGCGGGCAAACAATGATTGTTAAAACTACTGGAAATACCGTAGATGAGTCAGTTTTAGTTCCCCAAAAAATGCTCGCCTTTACATTAGGTTCTATGATTAATGGCGCTATTAAAAAGCCTGGAACTCGTGCTAAAGGCATTGCAATGCTACGCCAAGAATTGTTAAAAGCACAAGCTTATGCAAAGAAAAGAGCCGCAAAAGATAACAACCAAAGTACCAGCTTAGATATGGAAGCTTTAGCCGACTTACTTGACGGAAAGCTAACCGCATTGGTCACTGTTCACAAAGCCAACGATATCATGTCTGCTATCCGACTCCAAAAAGAGTTTGGGTTCCCAATGATTCTGGATGGCGTAGCTGAAGCGTATCTCATTCTAGATGAAATTAAAGCTTCTGGTTTGTCCGTTATTGTTCACCCAAGTATGGTTCGGACTAATGGCGATAGCAAAAACGCTAGTATGGAAACTCCAGCCAAACTTTATGCGGCAGGTATTCCTTTTGCTTTCCAAAGTGGATACGAAGCTTACGTTCCTAAAACACGTGTTGTGCTTTTTGAAGCTGGTGTTGCTGTTGGTAACGGCCTTGATCATGATGTTGCCGTTCAAAAACTCACCATTGATGCCGCTAAAATGCTAGACATCGATAAACGAGTTGGTTCACTAGAAAAAGGAAAAGATGCGGATGTTGTTCTGTATGATGGCGACCCTTTTGAATATACCAGCCACGTTACTAATGTTATCATTAATGGCGTAAAGCAGTAATAATTGCACACTTTTAAATCCTATATCGACCATCTCACAAAGCTGAAACTGCATCATATTTCAGTGCCTAAAGAGGTGGTTGATGATTTAGGTGGAATTGGAACTCGGCTTTTGTGTTCCATCAACAACCATAAAGCTTTTCATTGCGGACTTGTGGCTTTGGGCGAAGGACGAGCCTACATCACGCTTAGCAAAAAGAGAATGACTGAGTTTGGCGTTGAAATGGGGGAAGAAGTTGATGTCGTTCTAACGATAGATAATTCAAAATACGGAATGGAGATGCCCGAAGAACTCGAGGCGCTTTTAGAACAAGATGCTGAGGGCTTGGCGTTGTTTTTAAAACTTACCCCAGGACAACAGCGCTACATTATTTATTACGTGGCACAAGTAAAAAGTAGTCAGTTAAAGATTGATCGATCAATTATGCTCATCAACAATTTAAAAACGATGAACCCCGCCAAATTCGATTTCCGTTACCTGCTTGGTAAACCACCAAGGGAAGAGTAGGGGGGTACTCTAACTGAGTTTTTAGAATTAAGCCAAACGCGACCAAATTACTTCGATTCCTTTCATCAACTAGCTCCTTTTCAAACTTTTCCAGAGCTAGATACTAATCAAATTCTATTCTCGAGAAGTTATAACTCTGGAAGAGTTAATCCTCGTCCGTGATTGGTGCTCTTTAAGTCGAATAACACGCACTTCTTTTATCTTTAATTATTAATCCCTGAAACTTATGTCCCCATTGCAGGTTCAATCTTATAAATGTACATAAATAAACAGGACATGATACAATCAGTAAATACCTTCACAACAAAAGTATTGGGACTAGTTGCACTATTAATTGGCTTCGGCTTAACAGCTTGTAGCAATGGTGATGATTATGGGACAATGCGAATATCACTAACCGACGCCCCTGCGAGTTATCAGGAAGTAAATATTGAAATACATCAGGTGTTAGTAAAGGCAAACGACGACGATGGAGATGCAGAAACTGGAGAAATGAATAACAAAGAGCTCAAGGATAATGGATGGAAAGTTGTATTCAACGATACACTAAGAATTAACCTTCTTGATTATCAAAATGGTGCCACTCTTGACCTTGGCGAAGTTGATTTAGAGGAAGGTCGTTATAATCAAATTCGACTTGTTCTTGGTGACGACAACAACATCGTATTGAATAGTGGGGAAACAGTTCAGTTAGATACTCCTAGTGGTCAAAAATCGGGCTTTAAACTACTTGTTCAAGCTGATATTAAATCTAATCAGGTATACGATTTAGTTATCGATTTTGATGCTTCACGTTCCATTGTAGTTCGTGGTAACGGAAGCTTCGGGCTGAAACCCGTTCTTAAAACAGCAAATCTAACCGTTTCTGGTAGTATATCAGGGACAGTACTTCCTGTTGACGCACGGGCGTTTGTTTATGCCATTGCCGGCGATGACACTTCAGGAACACAGGCTGATGAAAACGGAGATTTTCGAATTATTGGTTTAGAAGACAACACCTATAAACTCTGGATTCGCTCAACTATCGATACATTTTCAGACTCAACTATCACAGATATTAAGATAGAAGATGGTGATGACCTAGAGTTAGAAGAAACAATAGAATTGAAAACTGTACAGAGTTAACCATTCTAAATTATATATTGAGAAAGCCCGATTCGAAATAGTTTCGGGCTTTTTTTTACCCTATAATTCAACAATATACTTGAGTTTTTTGTTGATTAAGCTCTTTCAAACTCTTTCTGGGTTAGAAAAGAATCAAAGTCACGGCCCGTAGTAGATTGGTACTTTCCAAATAGTACTACTAGTAGACACTAAAATTTCAAGCCGTTCTGCATCAAAAGTTAGAATTTCAAGCGATTGAGGATATTTAAATGGAAGCTTGAAATCAGTCCAGCTCACTCCATAGTTTATGGAATACCTGATAATATTTTCTGAGGTAAAGCTCTTTGTCATTAATATGGCTACAACTCCAGGATGAAAAGTGTCTAAAGCCGCTAACCTGAATGAAGAATCATCTTCATACAAAATTTCCCATGAATTAGCTGGGTCAGAGGTATAAACAAGTAACTCTTTAGAAGACGTTGTAGATCCTTCATATTTGTGTCCATAAAGAACTCCACTATCATCTATATCGAAAATTCTCTGTGTTGGTTTAATTGAACTATCAGAAACCCAAGGTGACCAAGTATCACCTTTGTCATTACTAACAAAACCACCGCCACTCATCGATGTACCCCTACCTCCAACGTATAACTTATTTGAATTTGATGGATCTAAAAACAACTCAGCTCCTGTAATACCCGTCAAGTGCAGGTCAACAAAATTCCAAGTTTTACCTTGATCAATACTTTTGAAAAAAACAGACCTAAAACCTATTTCTATTACAGCATATATAATATTCAGGTTGTCAGAATCAAAAGCTAGACCAGAAAAAGTAGAGAAATTACCTGAAAAATCATCTGGATTAAAAGGATGGTTAAGTTCCTCCCAGCTTTTTCCATTATCTCGTGAAAGTAGAAGACCTGTAAATGCGTGACTAGTGTAACTGTGACCGTCTTCGATATAAGACAACAAGATGAACTCTTTATCTTTGGCTGAACGAGCTAGGGTTCTTATATGGTAATTTGATGGTATTGTAGAATTCTTATCCCAACTATTTCCATTATCCTCAGATAGAAACAAGTTGTCAGGGCTATTCCCAAAAGCAATTATTCGAGAATCTTCTGAAAGATTAGTAAAAGCAAGATTTCCGGATTGAGAGGCTAAAGTCGGGGTTGGCTTTGTTATATCGTTAGTATCTAAATCAGTCTTTCCTATTGAATCACTTGCTATTTCTGAACAAGAAGTTCCTAACAAACAAAACATGAGAAACCCAACTGTGAACGAGAACTTTATCATAAATAACAAATTTTAGTGCCTCTTAAATGTATAGATAAAAAACGATACTAGCTTTACTATTTGATATTATGGGCAATATCGAATCTATGGATTACTTCCAATTTTAGATATTTGATTTCCATTTATGTCATCAAAAAAAATAGAACACTCATGGCCCATAGTAGATTGGAACTCTCCAAATGGCATTTTTAGATGACACTAAAATCTCAAGCTTTTCTGAATCAAAAGTTAAAACTTCAAGCGATTGAGGATATCTAAATGGAAGCTTGAAATCGGTCCAGCTCACCCCATAATTTATAGAATACCTAATTGTATGCTCATAAGTATTAGTAGATGTCATTAACAATACTATAACACTTGGTTCGAAAGTATCAAGGCTGGTTAACCAATATGGAGATTCATCCACGTACAAAACTTCCCATGAATCATTAAGGTCGTCCGAATAAATGACTTGCTCATTGGCAAGTGATTGGAAAAACCTTCTCCCATAAAGCACCCCATCTTTATTTATACCAAGAATTCTTTCTGGCGGATCAATTTTGCCCCACGCTATCCACGTTAAACCCTTGTCATAAGTAACAAAACCACCGCCTTTTCCAACGGTACCTGCGGCTGTAATATGTATAATATTTGAGTTTGATGGATCTAAAAACATACTTACTAGAGAAGCGCTTTCTAAGTTCAAGTCTACATAGCTCCAGGTTTTACCTTGATCGGTACTTTTATAAAATACCGAAGTTGAACTTAACGCATATAAGATATTAGTGTCTTCAACATCAAAAGCAACGTTAGCAAACCAACGAAACCTATCGGAAAGTTCATCAGGGTTATGGGGATGGGTAAGTTTTTCCCAGCTTTTTCCATTATCCTTAGAAAGCAAAAGTCCCGTATTTTGTAATGAGCTGTAGTTATTGTTGCCCTCATCATAAGACAACAATATTAAATCTTTATCGTGAGATGTACGAGCTACATTTCCTATATGATAATTTGATGGTATTGTAGCATTCTTTTCCCAATTCATGCCATTATCTTCTGATATAAACAGATTGTCTGGGCTTCTCCCAAAAGCTATTATTACTGAATCCTCTAAAAGATTCGTAAAAGCAAGATTTCTAGAATCAGTGCTCAAAGTGAGTTTTGGCTCCGATTGTATGATTTCAGGAACTTTTGGTTCTACAATTTTTGTGCAAGAAGCTCCTAACAAGCAAACCAAGAGAAACCCAACTCTGAAAGAGATTTTTATCATAAATACTTAGTTTATTTTCCATCTATGATCACAGTTTACACAGTGATTTATATTGTTCCCAATCGAAACAGGAAGAATGAAAAGTAGTAGAATTAGGATTCCTAAGAAAAATGACCGTTCCTGAAAATAATTAGAACTCCCACAATTCGGACATACCAAACTTGGTTCAGGATTTTCGTCTTCGAGTAGTTCATTTACATCAGACTCTTGATTCCGTTCATAAGATATTACTTCATAGCCTTTTTGAAATTGATCTTCAGCAATGAAAATTTTTATGCCACCTACCGCTAAAGCATAATGAGGCATTATGCTGGCCATATTATTGTCGGCCATATAAACATCTAACTCTTCATCCCTCAACTTAATGAAATCGAGTTCTGCTTCTGTTAAACTATTATAGGTTCTAAGTAATATAAATTTGTTCATACAAGTGCCGCTTAACTCCGCTGTGACTATTTATGCGTCAGTATTAAAATTGTTCAGTTTACTACTACGAGAAACCAACCAAAACCCGCCAAACAAAACAAGCCATACAACGGTTCGAAACGACATTGCCTGGAGGCTATCAACTGCAATTGAGCTTCCCTTTGTATACAAAATGAAGATTGTTATCAGCACAATCAGGTTGAGACCAAGTATTGTTACTGCCATATACATTCCGTTTTTAATACTTCGCCAAGCGATGATGCCTGCCGCCACAAACACCAAACCCATTCCTGTATTATAGATGAGCAACGGTAGGAATACTATGTAACCGGGATCTGTTCCTAAAAGAACACGCGAACCTACAAAAATGGTCATCAAGCCAAATAATATAGCGACAATTACAAGTATATTGCGGAGGATTTTCATTTATCAAAGCACCTATTGGCTCTTATGTTTAAGCTGTGCAGATTTTCAGATACTTTGAATTAACGGAATTTTAGAGCTATAACAAACTTGCTGATTTATTGCCGAAGAAAGAACGTAATTGCTTTTAAATAGCTGGGAAGATTGTAGCTGTTAGGTAATTCGTTGACGGAATTGATAGTTCTTTAAGTCTCGGTCATCCCGAATTTAATTCGGGATCTTAAGGAAAAGCTTGTGAGTTTAATAGCATATTTATCCTCTTAAGGCTTTGCAAAATTCCATTTTCAAGCTCTACTATGGTTCTTTCATAATTAGCAAGATTAAAAAGATAGACCTTGTTCAAAACCAGAAAGATTGATCAAAATCTTATTCCTTACAAAGATACTGAAACAAGTTCAGCATCACCGAGTTAGTTTTCAAATCCATTATCCGACACCTACAGGTTGACGGCAAGTGTTGTTTGATTTAATGAAACTGTCAGCAAAGTATCTAACATCTACAATTCGTTTTATCAGAGTTCATTCCAATAATCCGAAATAGAACGTTCTTTAATAACTATTGGCTCCGACTCAACGTCGATAAAATACAACTTGTTGTCCCATGCAAACTTCGGGAGCACAGAACTTTCTACCATTTTTGATTTTGCTGTATAGTCTTCAATATTCACTCTTGAAACATAACCACTATTTGAATTACTACCTGTAATCAATAATTCATTATTATTAAGTGCATATAAACCCCATCCCGTTGAGCGACCTTTTGTTACCTGTACAAAATCTTTACCGTCAACAGTTCTGGAGTTCTGTAGATCCCGCTTTGGTTTAACAAAACCATCAATTTCAACAGTAATTGTTTGCTCTAACTCACCCTTCAGATTAAATACATACATCGTATTTGTATATGCAGGCATAAAATAAATGTGTTCTCTATGATACAGCATCTGATTATTCATAACTCGATCGGTTAACCTAGGAAACTCTAGTTCTATGGTGTCAAATGTAAGTAAAGGCTCTCCATCTCTTCCTACTCCTCGCAGTTCATACTCTCCATTGGGTTGAGTGTAAAACCCCACAAAAAGTGAATCGTGAACAAAATCAAATGACATGGATGCAAAGAATTTTCGATCCGCTACATGGGTGACCTTGTTATCATAGTTTATATAAACACCAAAAGGAGCACTGTTTGTGAAAAACACTTCATTCTGAAGTAATTTTGGGAAAATGGGGGCCCAGTTAAATCCTGGAAAACTATCGGAAGCGTTGATTTCAGTTAAAAATTTACCGGTCTTCTTGTCATATAAGAGAAATATTTTCTGGAAATTGGCAAAAACTCCCAAATAGTCATCATTAACTACAAGTAGAGTAGAGGTTAGGAACACATCTTCATCTAATGTAATTGTTCTTTCTTGAGCCGTTACCGAAAAGGTAGAAATTGTTGCTAGAATTATAGCGAGAAGAGCTACTTTCAGAGTGGTCATTTTATACGTTCTAAGTTTTGAATGTTAAAATAGCGCTGCATCTAAACACATTGACTATACATTACTTGAATTAACGAAATTATGGACTTAGAACAAATTCGGCTATA
>TARA_R110002050_G_scaffold109796_3_pt1 | contig 28857 bp, 25 predicted proteins | sample TARA_R110002050 | Tara Oceans TARA_R110002050 (sample SAMEA4396988) | marine metagenome | biome: Polar Biome; feature: [DCM] deep chlorophyll maximum layer (ENVO:01000326); material: water (ENVO:00002006), including particulate matter (ENVO:01000060) such as... | depth 25 m
ATAAAAATATGTTTAATAGAACTATTGAAAATATCATTCTGTAATCTCTCATGTTCAATTGTCTCTAATTATCGCCAACGTGTTTTTGTACGAATAGTAGCGCTGAAAATAAGCGATAATTCCTCGGATTAAACACAAGCTGAATTTTTAAATTTTACTATTTATTTTAATTTTTAGAAATCGTCAAATTTAAAACTTTGGCGACTTTTCAAAAATACTCAAGCCTTCGTGTTAGCAGAGCCTTGCATTATTTTTTATAATCATTGTTAACAAACGTTCTTATTGTTAGTGTAACCTGAGTTATTCGATGATTTGAGCATCTACCCAGAATATATCCGCTTTGTCACCTCCGAAAGACCTAGTAAAGAAAAAATATTTGCCATCAGGGGTAACACAGCCAAATGCATCTTCAAATTCTGAATTTATTTTGTCTCCTAAATTAATTGAAGGTCCCCAAGAATTATCTTTCTGACGAAAAGAAATGTACAAATCAGAACTTCCATATCCTCCTTCTCTTTGATCATCCCAGACTATATAGGATTCATCAGGAGCAATATATGGGTGTGCATTCCATTTTCCCACGTCAATATCTAAAATTTTCGGTTTTTCATGTATACCATCTATTAATCGAGAATAACGAAGTGGGCCAGTTTCACTTGCCTCGTCAAAATAATAAGTTCCATTAGATGAAACCGTAAGACGCATGATACGGAAGTCCTTGAATGGAGAGCCAAGACTTTTCACCTCTGACCAACCAGAATTAGTTCGCTCCCTATATTTTTTTCCCAAGTGCATAGTTTTACCATCAGGTGAAATAAACGGTTCTCCCGATTTGGTAGCTATTAGGGATTCAGTCCATCGATTATCTTTATATTTAATAACAACCAAAGCGTTACTTTTATATTCACCTCCTCTTCTACGAAAATAAAACTCCTTTAAGTCAGGAGTAAAGGTATAGGCTCCCTCTCTAAATTCAGTCTGGATAATATCAGGAGCAAATAATTCAGGGGTTAAACCTGGTGGTATCTGACAAAGATAAACTTCTTTTGCGCTTAGTAGATCACTAACTTTTGCTTTATTCTCTTTGTTGTTGCAAGCATTAAAAAGCAATGCAAACACAATTAGTAAAAGAGAGTAGGATTTTCTCATTGTTTGAATCTTATTATGTTTGGTAATGTTTAGCATCAAAATAGCACGAACTCTTTTCATGTTTGTAATATATTAGTCTTTCATTAAATGAGATAACCAAGTTAGACTGCGTACTCCAGTCATAGGAAATGCAGTCTGATGGTTCCCCTCAATCACTACATTTTGTAAGTGTACATTTTTATCATTTTTTAATATAGTTATAAATTCTTCTATATTCTTACTCACTTCTTTTTCCAGCTTACCATATGAAATGAATACGTTGGAATTTGAATTTTCAGGTTTTAATGTTGTATTAAGTACAATATCAGAAAGATAGGCGATATCATTGTTGTTAAGAGATGGACTACCAAGAATGTAGTTTTTAAATGTATCTGGTTGTTTCACTAGTATATATGCTCCAAATTTTCCGCCCATGGAATATCCGAAATAGCTGCGATTATTAAAGTCAGTTCTATAATTTTTCTCTACATACTTAATAACATCGTTGCGAATAAAATTTAGATGGTTGCTGGCTTGTCCAAGTTGATATTTAGCTTGATGTTCTGAGTTGCTTGATTTTGTTATTGAGTAATCTCGAAACCTACTTGCATGTGTTCCTATTAATTCTCCTTTTAGTTTTTTTTCCCAGGAAATTCCAACCAAAATAGCTTCTTGCACTATGTATTCTGTAGAACCAGATAATATTTCGATGTGCCACATTGCATCTGTAAAGTAAATTACAGGGTATTTTATGTTATTATTCTTTGAATACTCCTCTGGTAGTTTATTATAAAGTTCATATTGTCTATTAGTCTTAGTATCCTTAATAGGAATTACCTGCACCCGAGGCAATTCTAAATTAGATTTTTTTAACGATTGCGTATTATTATCATTTTTTTCTTGAGAAGAGACAGGGTTTATCGTTATAACGATAGTCAATATTAATAATTTAATAGTTCTCATTGTTTAAGTTATTTGTGCTTAATTTGTTCAGTTTTTTTATACAATAGTTAATTATACGTAGTTACTCTTTTATGTAATTCCATTTGTTGCCACTTTGCTCAAAAATCATTTGTTTGCCATCTGCAGAAAAAGTGAATGATATGGACTCTGCGTACATTTGCTCCAAAACAAACCTATTGTTTCCTTTATATATTAATGGTGCTTTAAATTCATTTTTTATGAAGTTGACCAAAATATTCTTGTCTTGAATAAAAACAGATTTATCGTCAGGGTCATTTTGAGAAACATAAATCCCAACAAAATTTTCAACTTCATTTTCTGATATTTCTACAGGTGCATCATTTAAATATAATTTGAGAATTTCTTGATATATCTCATTAATATCAATTTTAGAACCGTTTGAAATTAATGTAAAAGCTAAACTTTCTTTATCAAAATATATTGAAGTAGCTCTAAATTCATCTATACGTCCACGATGCCCAAATCCTTGTCTGTCATTTATTTTGTATCTAAAAAGTCCCATTCCAAACCTATTTTTTATAGACTTCATTAATACTAAGTTTTCTGCTGAAAGAATTTTTCCTGTAAGTAAGTTTTCAAAAAAAATATTTAGATCTTTTGGTGTTGAAACAATTGATCCGGTTCCTTTAGTACTGGATAAATCAGTTTCAGAGAATTCAATCCACTTTTCATCATAGTTGTATGAGTAAGATTCATTTTTATTGATTTCTTTTCCAACATACGTATTATTTAATTTAAGGGGCTTACATATTTTCTCCTGTAAAAGTTCTTTATAATAGGTAGTATAAATTTTTTCAAGAATTAACGCTAATAAAAAATAATTAGAATTACTATATTCCCCTTTACTATTAGGCTCAAAATCGCTTTCATAAGTTGAAATTTTAGATAACATTTCTTTAGAAGATATATAATTGGTTCGATTGTCAAAAAACCATTTATCTTTTGTATAACTATGAATACCACTTCTGTGTTGTAATAAATGAGCAATGGTAATTTTGTTTGCGTTTTTTATATTCGGGAAATAGTTATCTATAGTTTCGTTTAACTCCAGCTTATTTTCTTCAATAGCTTTAAATATTAAAGTTGCTGTAAATGTTTTAGTAATGGAACCTATTCGATATTTTGTATTAATACTTGCTTTCTTTTTTGTTTCAATATCGCTGAAACCAACAGTGTTTGTATAAACTATTTTTTCGTTTTGAGACAATATAATACTTCCCATAAATTCACCACTTTTCTCATAAACATTTAAGAGGCTGTCTATTTTTAAGGTTATGTTTTCTGGTTTATTCTGATTTGAAGAAGCATTTTTATCTTTCTCTTGACAAGAAAAAATTAATAATATTGAAATTAATAATAGATAGGTTGTTCTCATTTTTTTGATTGATTTGATGATAAATAGATGTAAAATTGACTATTCATTAAACGATGCTACAAATATCAAAAAATGTCAAATGATAAACGAAAACAACAACCCGACAATGTGACGACAATATGCTGACAAAACCTATATGATACTGTAATTCAGTCTGATATGAAGTTGTTTGTTTTTGTCAATTTCCATAGCGTTTCTAATAATGATGAAAAGATTAATAAGCATACAAATCACCAATATGACTAATGATAATTGTTCGTTTAGTAGAAATACGTTTTGAAGAATTTCGGTTGTAAAAAATAAAGTAACAGAAATTATCGTCCACAAAATTTGAATAGAAATAATTTGTTTAGTAATTGTATTCTTTTCCTTTTTGCGATGAACAATTAATAAAGGAATTAAAATATTAGCAAAAGGGATAAGGAATGATAGAGAAGATAGGTTTATTAGTTTAATAAGAGGGTAGTTGAATTGAATTTTTTCTTTAGAGGTTCCATTTAATTCAGAAGGATTAATATTTAAAGCAAAAGCAATGGCTTTAAGTGTATGCCCTTTAAGATTTGCACCAGATTCGATTCGTTGTATAGTTCTTACAGATATACCTGATTTTTCGGAAAGCTCACTTTGAGTGTAATTTAGTTTTTCCCTATTTTCAGTAAGTTTAGACATTATTTTAAACTATTAATTTTTTAGTAGTGACAAATTTTCATAATTGTACAACGTGTTTGTGTATGATTTGGTTACGTGTTTAAGCACTAAAGTTAGCAAATAAATCACAGATAGAAAGTCCGCGAGGACTTTCCTAAATTGGCTAAAACCGAGCAATTAATTATACACGGTGCTAGCAACTGTTATATTTCCATCTTCTTTCCGTCGTTTAAAATTCTATAAAATTTATCTCCTTCAATCATTAATCCCTCTGATTTACTATTCGGAAAGTTCTTATGATAATCTTTCGGATGCTTTACATCAATTCCTATGACTTTTCCATTGTACTTTCTATTTACTTTAGACTGAAGTGTATGACCTACAACAACGGATTTTGCATTAAATTTTTCAAGACCGAGTTCAACATCTTCTTGTGACAAATCGTCTTTAAAATAGCCTCTATACCAAGAAATTCCTGTATGAGTTGAATTCAAAAATTGTTCTTTGGTTTTTTCTGGTTTAGGATAGAAAGGTTTATAATAATTATTGCTTGTAATTTCATTGACTTTATCTATGCTCAAATTGTAATCAACTAAATCTGGATGTATTCCTCCGTGCGTAAAAAGTATACCGTTAATAAGTTCAATTGTGTTTTTACTTGCCAGCCATTTACCTATAAAAGAATTTGAATCATATAATTCACGATGTTGTTTTTCTAAAATTGAAGCCACGTGAAAATATTTTGGGGACGAAGAATCATAATTTCCCTGCATATTTTTCAATTCGTGATTACCCAAAATAAAATGAACAAAACCTCCTTGTTTTTCGGCCTCTTGTTCCAATTTGTATATAAACCAAAGAACTTGGGTTGTTGAAAAACCCCTATCTACAAAGTCTCCTACTAAAACTAAATGTCCAGTATCAAATGTCCAGTTTAGGTTTTTATCTATAACCTTGTTATTAATAAGAAAATCACGAAAAGTTCTATAGCCACTTTCAATATCAGAAATTGCTAAAATCTTACTATTATCGTCATAAGTGTTTAAAGGACTTTTGATGTCTGTATTTATAGAAAACTCAAAGCTTGTCGAATCAAGTGGGAAATGACAAAAAGCTGGAATTTTTGAGTTAACCGAATATTCTTTTTGTTCTAAAAAGAAACCATCATCTTGATTTCCTTTAATATAATTTACGTTTAAAATGCTATCGTTTTTATAAAAAACATAAGGCCCATCTTTATCCCAATCCATCATTTTAGGATTATCTCCATAGTGCATACTTGCTCCGTGATAAAGACCGAATAGAATAACGGATGTACCTAATAATAATAGGGTTATGGATATGTGTTTTACGTATCTAAAAATTCTTTTTTTCATTATTTTAAGTTTTAATTTCGGCAAACCTAAAATTGGTTACACTACTTCCAAAATAATTGTGATAAACAACTTTTACAGATTTATAAATGGTTTCCTGACGTGGATAAAGTCACTTCATCACATTTTAGTTCCGTTACATAACCTATAATTGATTCTATGTCAACTTTTTTGTAAAGGATTATATATACTCGTAATATTGCGTTATGGAATTTATAAAATATAATAAGAAATGGCTTATCATATTTTTGATATTAATAGCGATAATACCTATACTAATTACAATTTACGAAGTAATTTTTACTGATAATAAGTCTGTTATGTTTTTAGGAAATTACAATCCTAAAATTGTCATTATTGTTATTTCCTATTATATTCTGCTACTTGGTTTAGGTGTTTATTGGTTTATTCGACAGCTTATTTTTATTGCAAAATTGAAAAACGAAAAATCAAAAGTTGAATTAATGCTCTTAAAAAGTCAAGTAAGTCCGCATTTTTTCTTCAATATGCTCAATAATTTATATGGTTTGGTAAGTAAAGACCAAGGAAAAGCACAAGATTTAATTCTAAAATTATCTGATTTGATGCGTTACAGTATCTACGAAAGTGAAAACGAAACGGTAACACTAAAAGAAGAAGTTGACTATTTAAAGAATTACATTGAACTTCACAAGATGCGTTACCATAAGAATATAGTTGTTACTTTCAATTGTGATATTGATGAAAATAAAAGAGTTGCTCCATTACTATTTATTATTCTTTTAGAAAATGCTTTTAAACACGGTGTTGAAAATTTAAGGGAAAATGCAAACGTAACAATCAATTTTACATCATCAGAAACCAACATAACCTTTATGATAGAAAATAATTTTGATAGTTCTGAAAATTTGAAAAACAAACCTGGAATAGGTTTGAAAAATTTAAAGCGAAGATTAGAATTGACTTATCCAAATAAGCACAACTTGTTATTTAAGTCTACTGAAAACATTTACAGCGTAAAATTAATTTTAAACTAATATGATTACTTATTTAATTATTGATGATGAACATATAGCGCATGACATCATAAAAAACTATTGTGATTTGTTACCAAATATGCAGTTAATGAAAAATTGCTATGATGGCTTGGAAGCATTTGAATATTTGAATAAAAATGACGTTGATTTGATTTTTTTAGACCTGAATATGCCTAAACTGAAAGGTTTTGATTTTCTGAAAACATTAAAAAATCCGCCAAAAGTAATCGTGACTACTGCCTATAAAGAATTTGCTCTTGAAGGATACGAACTTAATATTTCTGATTATTTATTAAAACCCTTTGGTTTTGAACGTTTTTTAAAGGCTATTAATAAAACGTTTAGTGCATCGAATACACAAGAGGTTGTTTCTTCCAAAAACAATGCAGTTTCGAAGCGCATTTTTCTCCGAAGTAATAAAAAACACACACAAGTAGAAATTGATGTTATTTTATTTGTTGAAGCATCAGGAAATTATACAAAAGTGATAACAACCCTCGAAACTATTACTGTTCGGGAAAAAATATCAAGTGTATTAGATATATTACCTAAAGAAGATTTTCTACAGGTTCACAAATCATTTGCTGTTGCTCCAAAGCATATTAAAAGTATTGAGGGAAACAGGATATTTATTTCTGACCATATTATTCCTATTGGAAAATTTTTCAGAACAAACATTGTTCAATTATTGCAGTGAGTTTTTTCTAATAGTTGCTAACAATAGTATATAGAACATGTGTTCTATATACCTCCAATACAGGATATATATAACACAGGTTCAATATTTCTTTTTAAAATATCAATAAATAGTGGGGGGAGGTACTTATTTGTGTTACCTAAAAATAGGGGTAAAATTTTGAATTTTCTTACGGTTTTCCGTAAGAAGTGTAGGTAGTGGGAAAAAAGTCTATAAAGTGTAGTTTTTTAACGTTGAAATGCATTAATATAAACAAATTGGAGTAATAAAAGGTTAGCCTATAGCGCCTACCTTTTTTAGTCATAATCAGGGATGTTCAAACCTAAAATTAGATCTCTATTTGCAGTCAAAATTCCTTTTTTCATTTCGAGTTTTAGTATGCCAGAACCTCCTCTATTTTTTTCAGATTCCTTTATTTCTTCGGTAAGCAGTGGGTCATCCTCGAAGAGATAGCTGTCGATATACTACGGGATGGTATTTGGCTCTTTAATATACCTATGTATATGTGCCGGTTCGTCGACTTCTGGATAGGACGCTGGTCGGAACGTATAAAAAGTAAATTTGCCATCCTTACCTGTCTGTAACCATTGGCGGTACTGTCCGTGTCGTTTTTTCCAACCCATTGGTGCGTCACTTGTTTGGTAAATTCCGTTGCTATCGGTTTGTATATGGTTTGTTGCGTGGTTATGCACCTAATTTGGCAAATACAAACCGAATAGAAAATCCTCTAGGATTTTCAGAAGTAAGCCAGAACAAGCAATTATTTATAACCAGTGTTGTGCGTTCGTATTTTATACCCGAATATAACTATACTCTATCTACCATTGACATTGTGTTTAGTATGCAATGAGCAATAATTAAAGACCATAAATTTCTTCCAAATTTCACATAGGCTATTCCCATTATTAAACCAATAAGACCAACTCTAATAGACCTATCTGACAAATCGTAAGAATGCCTAAACCCAAAAATTAAGGCTTGTAGTATTACTGCAAGAATTGTGGCTATTGTGGTTTTGGAAAATAATTTCTCAAACCAATTTATTAAGAAACCTCTGTCCAATAATTCTTCTAACATCGATTCAAGTAAAACCGCTGGCATAATTGTAAAAAAGAGTAACCAATTTCCTTTTAGATTTCCAAATTTAGATGCTGATTTTTCAGAATAATTTTTTTGCTCCAATGAAAAGGGTAGATAATCTTTAATCATTTCAAATGCCATTATTGAAAGAACAATAGCGATTAAAATACCAATAGTGACGAATATAGTTTTTTTGAAACTTTCAGGTTTGCGCAGTCCTAAATCTTTCCAAGAAATATTACGAACTTTCATCCGCCAAGTTGCAATGACTAAAGTTGAAAATGACCAAAATAGTCCATTGATTATAAAACCTACACTCGGAAAATAAATTTCCCTAATTAAGAACATTACCGAAATATAAATAATCAAATCAAATAAAAAACCTTTGTGATTAATTGGCTTTGTTAAATCATTGGAAATTTGTTTTTGTTCAGTAGTCATTACTTTAATTTGTATTCGGTTAGTGTTTATAGGACGTTACACTCGAAATAAAGTTACAAGATTTTACTATTAATTTCATTGCAAATATTCCCTAACTAAATGTAAGTAATGGTTTTCGCTGGTTTGTTAATATTAAGCAGCGGTCCGTTAGTAAGATAAAACCAGTAATTTTGTTTCTATGGTGTTGGGGCAGCAGGTTTTATTTTTTAATTAATTCGTCGATTTTAGATTGTAACTCTTTTTCTGCACCAACAATATCTAAAATCATCATCTTGACAATTATCTTCTTATTTTTATCCGTCTTTTCAAAGTTTTGAAATATATATTCCATTTGTTTTTCTATTCTCTTAGTCAGATTTTCTTTCCCTTCTTCTATATCAGATAAAGCAGATAACTTTTCATATTCAATTAATTCAATTTTAGAATTGGCAATAGCATTCCACGAATTCGTTTTTATGATAGGCATTTGAATACCATTTGCTCTCATCATTATTTCGTATAAAGTAACTTTTTCATTATTCATATAAACTTCTAAAGTGTCAACACATGCCAGTTGCTTAGGAATCACTTTTATGATATCTATGCTGCTTTCTTCTAATTCGTTTTCGATAGCGGAAAATATTTTATTCAGATACTTTTTATCCTTTCTATTCTCATTCCAATTATTGATAAATAAAGCAATCAAAATTCCAATTATTATTGGAATTATTTCTTTGATTAATTGGCTTACTTTTTTCATTTGTAATTATTTTTTGTGACCTCGTTTTTTTTCGTTTTTTATGCTTGCTGCCAATGGCCTTGTAAATGGTTGTTGTGTGGTTTAGCCCCTAATTTAGCAAATAACAACCGAATAGAAAATACGAGAGGAGACTTGCACCAGCAATTAATTTTATACGGTGTTGCCTAAAGTACGAAATACACCGCCTGTACTTATCTCAATTATTTTTCGAGTCAGCATCAGCACAGCAATTTCGTCTACATCTTAAAAACCCATCAAGCATAGTCCTAATGTTTTAACAAAATATCGTGTAAAAAGGCGTATTTTATTGGACAAATTCAAGGTGTAAGCGTTATTGTTAGCTGTCTTTACGCCAAACCAAAGTAAATACAAACTAAAGCAATGGTGTCAAAAAAACCATGTACAGCAACAATAAACCACAAATCGTATTTACGCAAGTAGAATATTAGGGCTAAGAGCGCTCCGACACACCCTGTAACAAGTTGCCCTGTAATACCTTGATAACTATGCATAAAACCAAAAAAACAAGCAAGTAGGACAATATTAAGCGCAATACTGACTTTGCTTGTTCCAAAGAATTTTACCAATTGTCGCATAAAATAACCACGAAAGATAATTTCTTCTCCAAAGCCGGCACTAGCCCACACTACCAATAATGCAATTAAACAGGCTTGAAGATTTCCTTCTAGTTGATCAAAGCTTGAATAATCTATAGGAGCTCCTGTGAGTTTTGTAATGCCAGGAACCAATACAAAGACATATAAAACAAAGAGTCCTAGTGCAACTAATGGAGCAAGTACGAAGATGTTTTTGAAGGTGAATTTTTCACGTTGAAATCCAAGTGCTGAAAATGGTTTTCCTTTATATTCTATATAATTCGCTATAATGATTATTATAGAAATTACGATATTTTCTATGATACCAATTCGGATGGGTCCAAACCATAAAAAGCAGATGATTGCAATGGTAATTAATGGAATTAGTGTTTGTCGTAAGGTAAATTTGTTCATTTTTTTTATTTTAAATTCTAAGCGAAATAATGAACAAAATCTTTGAAATCTCCTTTAAATACTTATGTTTTTACTGAATGGTCGTGAATTCATAACTGAATAGTCGGTAGTTTTAAGCCTCTTTTATTGAAACCAATCCATAAATGCTTTTCGCTTGTAACGACTGATATTGATTTCCGCAATCGCATCGTTATCCATGGACGCTTTTAACCGAACACGTAACTTGCCATTTTCAATCTTTTCAATTTGGTCTACAGCATCTTTGTGCATGATAATTTGCCGATTGGCTCTTAAAAACAATTGATCGTTTAGTTTTTCTTCGAGCTCATTCAATGTAAAATCGGTGTGAATTATTTTACCATTATTTTGAACAGCATACACAATTTTGTTTTCGCTGTAAAAGCACGCAATATTTTCATAGGTAAGTTTGGTTGTTTTCGCGCCGCTTTCAATCGTAATTTCAGCATCTTTTATGGATAACTTATATAAATTGTATATGTCTTGCGCATACATTAAGCCTATCAAAATAAAACTCAATAATAGGGTGAGTAACAAACCAATTAATAAATAATAGAATTCTGTCTGTCCACCTGCAACTATATTTAAAATGATATTTACAGGAATATACATGATGGTAATATACCCTAGAGTAGAAGCCATAAACCATACGATGGTGACAATTTCTACCTTTTTAGAGAAATGCTTTTTCTTGTAAAATTTAAAATTAAGTTCCGCTATGATTCCAATGAGAATACATAAAGCAATAGACGACAGAAAACCTTCTAGGGGGAATCTATACGATTCACTATCTGGAAAACTATCACGTGCAGATAAATGATTTATTACTAAAGAGAAAATCATTAATATAATTAATTTCCGAAACCAGGGCCATGCAGAACTACTGATAACTACATACCATGGTGTTTTTACTGTATTTTTGTTGGGTACTGTAGTACTCATGAAATAGAAGCTCTTTTTGTATCAGCTTCAAAAGTAAAGAATAATTTCTCCTTAGAATTTTTGCCTAGAATATTGCTAGTCATTCATTAAACTCATTTTTAGTATTTTTCTTTTATTACATCCAATCAAATTTTGAAGTGAAATTGTAAAAAAGGAAGGCCTGTTTAGGTGAAAGTTGCTATAAAGAAGATTCCTCGAGTATTTTCGGCAACGGTTAAGAAATGCGTAGTGTGGAGGCAAGGAAACTTTTCGTTTCCGCCTGCGCACGTAGCAAAAGCTTTTTGTTTTATTTTTTTGTTTTCAGAGCAAAAATTGACTATTTCGCTATCGCGTAATTTTCAATTTTTCGGACACTTTACATATACGCTTACTTTTGAATAAACACCAAACTCCGTATTACTTATAGGTAGTGTTGTAGCACGTTATTTTTGGTTTCTGTATAATTCAATTGCTTTTAAGTAGTTCATTCCTTTGGACTTTGTTTGTGGATATAAAAACCCACTTAATTGAGAATGATTTTCATCAATCCAGTTTACAAGTTCTTCTCTGTTTTTAAGAAATTTAGTAACATTAAAAACCTCGTATTCAATTTTTTCAACTTTGATTATTTTATTATTCTCAAATCGTATAATTTCATTCCAAACCATTGGTTCTTCAGTAAGAAAAAAGAGTCTTTTATCTATTTTTGAAATTTTTGCTTTGACAACTTCGTTTTCTTGTTCAATTTCAAGGATTTTGTATGTTGGTTCGAATACTGAATCCCATGCCAACCATACAGTATATCCTTTTTGAGAAAAACGCTCTTCATAGTTGTCTGCATTTTCCCTAATCACAATACTATCTCCTAACAACGTTAGCATTCTAGAGCCATCAGAATTATCAAGAGCTTTATAATATTGTTTTGCAATTTCAAGTTTGCTCGTTTCTTTATGCTTTACCTTTTCGGAAGTTTTACAGGATATAAATCCGATTGTTAAAAACAATAATAGCACTATAATTTTATTCATTCGTAATTCGTTTTGTGTAATGTGCTTCAATATGTTTGTATATGGTTTGTTGCGTGTTTTAACCACCTAATTTAGCAAAAGGAAACCTAACGTAGAGAAAATCCGCAAGGATTTTACGAGTACACACAGACCCAAGCAATTAATCATACATGTTGTTGTTATGAGTAGTTTTTAAAGAAGTTACATTCTCATTGGAGTCATTGTGCGCATTTTAAGTCGCCACTTTCCATCTTCCTTAATGAAAGTACTTGAATATCGAATTTTTCCAGGAACAGGTCTATTCATTATTGTTCCTTTCATTTCAAGAATTCCTACAACAATTCCGATAGCTCCAGTTGTAATAATTTTGTCTATGGTTACATTCAATGATAAAATATTCAAATTGACTACGCCATCTATTGCTTGCTTTTTATTTTCCATCATTCCGGGAGCAGCGATCAAAATAAAATCGTCAGTCGCGGTTTCATTTAAAGGTTTAGTATTCTTTTTTAAAGTATATTCCGAGAAGAGATATTCATTCAATTCTATCAATTCCATTTTTTGATTTTCATCTGAGTCTTGTCCAAAGATTGCTAATGGAATAATCAATAAAATAAATAGTAAATTTTTCATAAGAGTATTTTTTTTGTAATTACTCACAACTATAGTATATATAGCATAGGTGCAATATTTCTTTTACTATAATTACTAATTAATGGGGGAAGGTACGTATTGGTGATATTCAAAAATAGACTTAATATTTTGAATTTAAAAACGGTTAACTATAAGATTTATAGGTAATTAGCGTAACGTTGTAAAAGTGATGTGCCATTGTGTTGAAATGCACTAGTACGGGCGCGTTGTATTGAAAAAGTTTGGCGGACTTTATAATAACAGATAAACCCTGTGAAAAGCCTTTATTGGCCATGTTTTATAAACGCTGTTTCCAGTAGTTTTATTTATACGGTTCAGACTTCTCAAAAGTTTTTCCATTGCTTTTATAAACGCCACCACCATATGTTGTCATCCATAAATCGCCATTAGTAAATTAGCTTCTGTTTCCAAATAATGGCTTTCTCTTTTTGTTTTGGTAAACGGAAGAGATTTCCCATAAGCTTGTCGGTCGTAAATGAGAACATTACATTTGGTTAAGTTACCTAACTTATAAGGAAAATCGCCCCATAATTTAATACACCCTAAAGAATCATGTAGAACGATTATTGTTGGACGGCCAGGATAATTTTTATTCTTTTAATTTCTATTTTATCGAGTGAAATATCAATGTTTATAGCCACTATTTTGTTCATTGTAAAAAGGTGCAAAAGACTTGTAAACTAATTGCAACCCATGGTAGAGGTAGAAACTTTTATGTTATCACCAATTTTTATAAGATTGTCAATCTAACCTCTATTTTACGAACAATCCTGCTCCTAATTCTGAACCTATAGACCCCGGCTTTAAATGAAGATAATTTTTACTTGTAGGGTTTTTATCCAATTCAACTTCACCTTTTTTCTTGATAATGACATCATTTTTATAAATTAATTTTGATGTATCTGCAGGCTCGCCGTAGCCAAATGCACCTCCATTTTTATTCACCAGTTCATTATAACCAAGTACAATTGAATTTGATAAATTATAGGTCATCTGCTCGTTTTTACCAATTTCCCAAAATACATTGGTATTAGATACAACGTTATTATAATATTTAAAATCTGCGGCTACTGTCCAAGCCCATACCGCACCGCCGTAATTATCAACTATTAAATTGTGATGCATAGAGCATCCTATTGCAGGGGTATTTGATTGCCAAAATACAACTGCATCTTTCACTCCATAAAAAACACAATGGTCTACTTCTATACCATGACCACTTGCAAGAATGGATAAGTGATTAGGTATGGCATGAATATCTCCTAAAAAAAGACATTGTGTTATTCTTAAATCGGTCAGGTCCATTCCTTCACGAACTATCGGGTAATTTCTTTTAACATATCCTTCTTTGGGAGTTTCATGAACAGGCGTTCCTAAAACGCGCAAGCCTTGAATGGTTACATGGCTTGTTTCAATCTGAAGCCCATAAGAGGCTCCATGTAAAGGGTCGTCATTGCCATATGGTTTGAAGTTTAAAGGCATTGTTGAAACTATAACTGGCATTTGGCCTTGATCCCAATGAATACTATCTGGCAAAATTTCTGCTCTAATAGTCAAGCGATTTTCTTTTGTAAAGTGCCAGTTTGCAGGATGAAATGTTACAGTTTTGTCCAAACCATGTATTCCTTTTGATAGATATATGGTTATGGCCCCTTTTCCGTTTGCGTGATTAATGCGTTGCGCAGCTTCATAAACAGATTTGATAGGGTAATCTTTAGTGCCATTATTTAAATTATCTCCAAATTCAGGATTTACAAAAATTTCTCCATCCTTTGGTATTGAATTTAATTGAGCTGTTGCAACACATCCCCAAGAGATAAATAAGGTAATAAATAGCGTTTTGATAAATTTATACATGGCTACAATGTTTTTTGAATATTCAATTTAAAAATAATTTTGCGCAAAGGTATTCAACATTGCTTCCATGTTTCATTGACATTTGTCAAGAAGTTAAGAAGGCTTGAGTTATTGTTTAATCAACAATCTTCGCTCGAAGGCGGCTGAGTGTTTCTGGGGATACTCCCAAATGCGAGGCTATCATATATTGTGGTACTCTTTGAATAATACTTGGGTATGAAGTGATAAAATTTTTATACCGTTCTTCCAGAGATAAACTAATCAAATCAGATGTTCGACTTAGGCTTGCCATGTAGGCGTTAGTCATCAAAATTCTCATGTAAGATTCAAAGGCTGGAATGGTTTTAATTAATTGATCATGGTCTGTTTTGCTAATCATGGTGAGTTCACAATCTTCCAAGGTATCAATATAGAATCTTGCAGGTTGTTGTTTCATAAAACTGTTTAAATCTCCCGCGGTCCATCCTTCAAGCCCAAAAAATATCACATGCTCAAATCCACTTTTATCCTTCAAATACGTTCTTAATACCCCCTTTTCGATGAATACAATGTGATTGCAAATTTCATTTGCACGTAGCAGAAATTGGCCTTTCTTTATTTCTTTGGTTTTAAGTTTTTCACCAATTGCAGTTTTTTCATAATTGCTTAATGCAACTTTTTCCTTAAAGTTTTTAAAGAATAATTTAAACATATCTTACTATTGGCTAATTTGATTTATTTTTTCTTTGACTATTTTTAAATTCTGACTAACTTTTTATAACGTATTTATTATTAGATAGTTAAAATCTATATTTTTTTTAATTTTCCACTCACTTCGCCTTAGCTTTGGAACTAAATGGTGTGGTTTATGGAGGATTGTTGCTAACGTTTGGTATATGAGTAGTGCGGAGGCATGGAAACTTTTTTGTTTCCGTCTACGCACCTAGCAAAAGCTTTTTGTTTTATTTTTTTGTTATCAGAGCAAAATCCTAAAGATTTTGCGACCTCATAAATATACAAGACCTTGGCGTAAAAGCCACAAGTAAGTATTACTTATAGCCGCTGTTACCATTAGTTTTTATTAATCATATTTTCAAAGCCTTCCATCAAATCCACTAGTCTTTGCTTCTCCTCAAAACCTGGAGACTTTAGGGAAATATATACTTTAGGAGCAAAACTACTATAAGTTGTATATTTTTTATTTTGATATAGTCTGAAATGATAAGTCTGACCCCCAGAAATAGCTAGCGGTAAAGTAGCATTTTCTTTATTCTCGAAATTTAGTTTGGCTTTATCGATTTTAAATTTTTCTTTGCTTATACAAGTATTTAAACATTTCCAATACCTTTGATATTCATTTTTTTTTATTCTGACTCTTTTTATATTAGGCTCTAATTCGGCTTCAACAGATTCAGATAGTTTATATAATTTAACCTGTCCATTATTCAGATAAACGATAAGATCAGAATCCAGTCCTTTTATCGGATAGCTAGAATAACCAATTTGAATAATTAAGGCATTTTGGTCTTTCAATTTTAGTATTTCAGTATACTTGTTTTCTTCCGGGGTTTTTCCTTCAAATTTAATTTCCTTTATTTGAGAGTTTTGAGAACAAATAATCATGGGGCTGAAAATAAAGAAATATAATAAATATAATAAATGTTTTTTCATATTAATGGTAACAATAGTATATAGAACATAGGTCCACTATTTCTTTTTATAGAAATAATAATTAGTGGGGGAAGGAACGTATTGGTGTTATTCAAAAATAGACTTAATATTTTGATTACTCCTATTTGATGACCTTAAGAAGTAGAGGTAGTGGATAATTAAACTATAAAATGTAGTGCTTTTCTTTTGACATGTACGTGTAGCTTAATGTTGTATATGAAAAAGCTTAGCACATAGCGCCAAGCTTTTTACTGTTTGTTTTTATCCTTTCATTTGCGGTCTTTGTAGTGATATAAAAATCTTATAGTTTAGTATTTACTGGCTATGTTTTATATAGTATTGTTGTAGGCAATTTTTATTTTTTTAATATCCAATCTATCAAATCTTTTTTATCAACTATTGCCCAACTATGTGGATGTCTTTCACCATTTGCCCTATATCCTTTATTATGTGTTGCAATATATTCTACATTTTCAAACCCTTGTTCTTTTAAGCGCTCTGATAATTTTTTGATGTAGAAGGCATTCATTTGTTCGAAATCAGCCATTCGGTGCTTTTTCCACCAAAGCGTATCGGGTTCCGTATAAAGTCTAATTTTGGTGTTTTTTAACTTTTGCACGTTGTTGGTATTGTTACTGCGATAAGTGAATACCGACTTGTTTTCGTACTTTTTAAGCTCATCATTAGGGTTTCCAAAAGTACTCCCTAAAGTTTCTATTATCCAATTGCTTTCCTGTATTGAAATTTCTGAAAAATTTCGTTCAATATTTTTTTCTGATGAAGTGTATAGTGCTACCAAATCAATAGGTGAATCAATAATAAATACGCCTTTGGGGTCAATATAGAATTGTTTCATACCCACTATATAGTTACTTATCAAGAGGCTTACCACTCCACCACTTGAAAATCCACCAATAAAAATAGTATCGCTTGGCAATTCATTATTTTCAATAATTTCCTGAAGTTGTTTTGCAAGTTGGTATTTTTCGTTTTCTTCTAACCAAAGTTTCTGATTGTAGTTTAATAATAATACGGCTATATCATTATTTTTTGCTATTTCAAGTATGCTAAATTCTCTTTTAATGTCCGCTGCATTTTCTGGATAACCGCCAAATAGAATCAAAACAGCTTTCGCTTGTTGAACTGGCTTATAGAGTTCGTAATCTTCTTTGATGATTTCTAACAATTCTGCTTTCACGACATCGTTTTGCTTCTCTTGAGATTTGTTATCCTTACAAGAAATAAGTCCGAAAAGGATTAATACTATGAAAATTTTATTCATTGCTTAAATTGTTAACAGCTATACTATATGGAATATAGGTTCTTTATAATTTCAATTATAACTATATATAGAATAGGTTCAATGGTTCTTTGTTAAGATGATCAATAATTAGTGGGAGGGTGTTCTTATTGGTGTTATCTAAAAATAGTGGTAAAATTTTAAATACGCTTAAGGTTTCCCATAAGAAGTATAGGTAGTCGGTAATAATTCTATAAAATGTATCGCTTCTCCGTTAAAATGCGCTAGTACGGCTAAGTGGTACAAAAAAAGGCTGGTTTATAACGCTACCCTTTTTGTATCATGAAACCAATTACATTGTAGTGGCCTTTGTTTTCTTTTTTCATTTTCAGATACGCAAAGGCTCCTAACTTGGCATAGCTCCCATGGTTATTTTGTTGCTTGTCCTCCACAGCAGTAGCCCAGCTAAAAAAGCCGATTGAATTTAAATACCAATATAAAAATGAGCAGTCCTATTGTAGCCAATAAATGCAGTGCAAAGCCAATATAATTAATGCCTCCTATTTGAATATCGTCTAGTTTTGTATATTCAAGTCGTTCGCTTTTCTTATTAATATCAGTTATTTCTTCACTGCCCAATGGTATAACTTTAAGCTTGTCTGCCAATTCTTTTGAAAGTACATTAGAAGCTCCAGTGTCTAAAATAAAGTCATATATTTCATTTTGAATGGTTACTTTTAGGATAATAAGCCCATTACGGTATTCAAACGGCACAGTAATTTTAAAGTCATTTTGAACTATATTTCCTTGCTTAAGGGTTTTATTTATTTTAGAAGAGGCACAACTGGATACTAAAGTGAGTACAAGAAGGGAATATATTAATTTGTTTAATTACCTTTTTGTTTGAATTTATTAATGATTTTTAGTTGGGGATGGAGAATAAGCATTTGTTTATCCCTTCATAGTAATAGACTCAAATTTTTTAGAATAGGTTGTCTGGCTGCGTTTTTTTCGCTGACAGCTAACTATATAATATATTCCATATTTCTTTTAGAGAGCTAATTAGGCATCAATTGTTTTTTGCTTCTTTTTTCTTTTTCATATACCCAATGGCCCAAATTGCTGCACCAAGAGAGAACAGCATGCTGCTATAACGATACAGCGAGTCCAGTATTTCTATCCTGAAAAAATTATCAGAAAGAAAAACAAAGGAGCCAAGGACTAAAATAAGTAAGCCGATACGTTCTAATAGGCTAAAGTTTTTCATTATTGTTGCTTTTTGAATGATATGTGTAAATCTAGTATTCGTGTTTCTCTAGCTAATACTACAAAAAAGACAGTAGAAAAATAGTAGCTTTTCATCTTTTCTATTTTTAGGCTCAGCATCCTTTAGGTATCTTACCTAAGCTTTCCTTCAGCAAACAATCTTCTCATCTCTTTTTTATCAAATTTACCTACGCTAGTTTTGGGTACTTCCTGCAAATATACATAGTCCGATGGGATTTGGTAGTTGACAAAATCTCGTGATAAAAATTCAATGAGTTCTTCATCCTTAAGGGTATCTTGTTGCTCTAACAACACAATTGCCGCCAAAGGCCTTTCTACCCATTTTTCATCGGGAATAGCAATTACGGCTGCTTCTTTTATTTTCGGGTGTGCCATTAATGTAGATTCTAAGGCTACACTCGAGATCCATTCCCCGCCACTTTTTATCAGGTCTTTTGTTCTGTCCTTAATTTCCATATAGCCATCAGCATCAATCGTACTCACATCACCTGTTTTAAACCAACCATCGGCCGTAAAACTTTCATGATTATTCGTTTTAAAATAAGAGCTCACCACCCAAGCGCCTTTTATTTGTAATTCACCCATGGTTTGTCCATCTCGAGGTGCCACAGTACCATCATCCTTTACAATTCGTAATTCTACGCCAGGAAAACCAGTACCCTGTTTGGCACGAATATCTAGTTTTTCGTCATCTGATAACTGCTCATGGTGTGGTTGTAGTCGGCTACATGTTCCTAAAGGGGAGGTTTCGGTCATGCCCCATGCTTGCACTCCTTTGATGCCAAAATCTTTTTCAAAACCTTCAATCAGACTTTTTGGTAAGGCAGAGCCGCCGACAAGGTATTCTTTAAGGGCGAGTTTCTTCTGAGGAGGATTTTTCTTCATCGCCTGATAAACCCCAAGCCATATGGTTGGAACCCCATTGGCTTTATTGACCTTCTCTTCTTTTAAAATTTTAATTAGTGCTTCGGGTTGCAAATTAGAGGAGGGGAGTACCATGTTTGATCCCGAGAGGAGACATACATATGGAAATCCCCATGCCATGACATGAAATTGAGGTACCACCAATAAAATGGTGTCTTGATTGCTAAAATTTCCTGCATTTGGTGAGAGTATGGTTGAGGCATGTAAAAAGGTAGACCTATGTGAATACAAAACCCCTTTTGGTAAGCCTGTTGTACCACTGGTATAACACATACCACTGGCATCATTTTCATTAATCTCAGGCCATTCAAATTCTTCAGATTGGTCTGCCAATAAATCTTCATAATGCATCGTATTCGGTAAGGTTGTGCTAAAATTTTTGGGAGCATTTATGAGTATATAACATTCTACTGTTTCGAGTAGGGGGGCAATTTTTTCTAAAAGAGGTGCCAAAGTAGCATCTACAAAAATGACCTTATCTTCGGAGTTATTGATGATATATTCGGTTTGCTGACTCGACAATCGAATATTTATAGTATGGCAAACTGCGCCTATACCTGAAATTCCGTAATACAATTCTACATGTGGAGCGTGGTTCCATGCAAAAGTACCCACCATGTCCCCACTCTTGATTCCTAATTTTTGGGTTAAGGCATTGGCTAGCTGCTTACAGCGTTTGTATAGATTACCAAAACGGTACTCATGTCGTGAACCATCCGGTAAATGGGTTATTATTTTTTTATTAGGATACACCCGATTACCAAATTCAAGAATAGTGTTCGTTGTGAGTGGATAATTCATTATTAAGCCTTCCATACGCTAAAATTTTAACCGATAAGCTACTACTAATAATGCTGTTTATAATTTGTTTTTAATGGGATATGCTGGTCTTTCTATTTTTTTAGGTGGATTTTCTTTCAATTGTTTCATTACAATTTCCAAAGCTTTTTCCAATTGTGGGTCTTGTCCTTTAATGACTAATTCTGGTAGTTGTTCTACTTCTACATCTGGAGCAACACCTTCGTTTTCTACTCGAAATCCGTCTTCAGTATAAAATGCAACATTTGGTGCAGTAACTACGCCACCATCTATAAATTCTGGGTATCCTAAAACTCCTACAAGTCCACCCCAAGTACGTTTACCTACTATAGTTCCTAATTTAAACTTTCGGAATAGCCAAGGGAGGTAATCTCCGCCAGAACCAGCTGTTTCATCAGTAATCATTACTTTCGGACCTTGAATAGAGGCACTTGGCGATTTAAGGTCTTGGCCATATCTAAAATTCCAATGTGCTTGTTCTGGGCGTTTAAGAATATCTATATAGTAATCTGCCAAAGAACCTCCACCATTAAAACGTTCGTCTATTATGATGCCTTTTTTGTTTGCCTGTGGATAAAAATAACGTTTAAAATACTCGAACCCTGCAACTGATGTATTTGGAACATAGACATACGCTATTTCTCCATTAGAGGCTTCGTGCACTTTTTTCATGTTTCCTTCCACCCAATCTCTATTTCTTATAGCCCACTCCGTTTCTAAGGGTGTAACTTTATAGGTTCTTGCATTGCTGCCATCTGCAGATGAACTCACTTTAAGGTTGGTCAAGGTATTGGCAGAATTTTCAAAAAAACGATATAGATTGTCAGTACCAGAAACATTTTTATCATTTACCGCTATTATATAATCACCTTCATTAACTGCTACGCCTGGTTCTGTAAGTGGTGACCTTAAATCTGGTGTCCAGTTAAGTCCCCCATAAATTTTGCTGATCTGATAGCGGTTATTGCTCACTTTGTAATCCGCGCCAAGAAGTCCACCTGGAATTCTTTTGGGATCATTCAATGCGTCTCCTTCATCACCAAAGCGATGGTGGCCAACGGCAAGTTCACTAAACATCCATTGCATTACGCGATACAGATCATCTTTTGACGGAGCCTCAGCAATCAAAGGTTCATATTTTGCTTTCATGGCATTCCAGTCTACCCCATGCATGCCTGGATCGTAGAAATAATCTCGGTTAACCCGCCAAGCTTCATTAAAAATATTATGCCATTCCTCTTTCGGATTTATTTTAACAGCAATAGCATCTAAATTGAGGGGAGCACCTTCGGCTTTTTTTCCAAGATCAGAAACAAACCATGAACCATCGCTGTTGTAAAACATTTTTTCACCGCCAGCAGCAATTTCATAATAATTTAAAGGCATTAATTCTTCAGCTTCCCTTTTCTCGAAAGTGAATTTATAAAGCTGCGATTCTCGTGAATGGAATGAGGATGATAAATAATACAACTCTCCTTCCTTCACACTATTTAGATTGCTATATACTCCTGGTTTTATGGGCAAAGCAAGCATTCGATTTTGAATGCCACTCCAGTCTATCTTTAACATTTTCGGAGTAGGAGTCGCTTCCTTTTTCTTTTTTGAACTATCTTTTTCAGTATCTTCTTCTTTTTTCTCTACTGGTTTTTCCTCGTCGTTTTCTCTTCTTAATGGCGATACGACATCTTTTTGCAGGGTAATCATATAGATTGAAGTGGTCAATTCTTTATCAATATTCGATTGATCAAACCAGTTTACTAAAGGCCCAGCATCGGTGGAAGCTAATAAATAGAGGTATTTTCCACTGGGTTCAAAAACAGGATTGGTTACATTGGCAAGACCATCAGTAAGCTCGTATGATTTATTTTCTGATACTGAATACAAAAATGCCTTTTCAAAATTGGTGTCCGTGATTTTGGTATAGGCAATCCAATTGGAATCAAAAGACCAATCACCAAATAAATCTCTAATATCGCCAGGAATAAAGAGATCATCTTGTGCAATTTTTATGGTTTTTTTTGTGGCAATATCAGTTACGTATAGGTTACGTCCGTTATCTACATAGCTTACTTTTTTGTTGTCTGGAGACCAATGAAGATTTGCATAAAAGCCTGTGCCTTCTAAAATTATTTTGGAAACGGAACCATTTATAACAGTTTTTATATGCAAATTATACTCCCCAGAAGCATCCGTAAAATAGGCGATAGATTTCCCATCGGGAGACCATGCTGGAAATTTTTCATGTACTCCCGTACTTTGGGTTAGGTTTTCCACATCTCCTTTTTTAGCAGGAATAGTCACAATATCACCTCTAAAATCTAAAACCACTCTTGCACCTGAAGGTGAAATATGTCCGGAACGTACATAATCTTTTCCAGAAACGAAACGTTCCCGTAATTCTAAAAGATCTGTGGCAATATGCAGTGATAATTTTTTATCTATTCCAGTAGAAGCATCATAAATATGTAAGGTTCCTGCATGTTCGTAGATGACTTCATTTTTATGTGCTTTAAGATTTATAACTGGAAAATCTTTATAATTGGTAAGTTTTTTAAGGTCTTTAGAAATTGTATTATAGCGATACAGGTTAAATTCGCCATCGCGATCACTTCGAAAATAAACAGCATTGTCAATCCATTGTGGTTGGGTATCATTACTTCCGCCATTGGGTTTAGGTATTTCAGCAACCTTATGGTCGGTTATGTTATAGATCCAAATGCGCGCAATGCGTCCACCGCGATAATGTTTCCACTGGTAAAAAGCATCCACAAGAGGGGTGTAGGCTAGGTGTTGATTATCTGCTGAATAAGCGGCCCAAAAAGCATTGGGAATGTCCAATTGTGTAATAGTGCCTCCTTCAGTCGGAACCGTGTATAATTGTAAATATCTGTTTGTAAAAGAATTACGCTGTGAAGCAAAAAGAACATTTTTACCGTCTGGAGTAAAATCACGAACAAGATCATTATAGGGATGCCAAGTTAATCTTTTAGGGATTCCACCAGTTATTGGAACAATAAAAACATCAAAATTGCCATCGTATTGGGCATTAAAAGCAATCATACTCCCATCTGGGGAAAAAACGGGATTGGATTCTACCCCTTCATCTATAGTAAGACGTTTAGGGTTAGCACCATCTTTTTCTGCAACCCAAAGGTCTTGTGCATAAATAAAAGCAATATGAGTATCACTCAATGCAGGTTGGTGCATTAACTTAGTTTCTGTTTGCGCAGTAGCAGATACTCCTAAAAAATAAAAAATTAGAACGACTATTAATGTAAATAGTGTTGTATTCGAATTTTGTTTTTTCATTTTGAGTAGAATTTATTGGATTGGTTTAGATAGATAATTTTACTATTTGTTGGTTGAATTTCTGGATAACCATCTTTTAACTAACCGATGTTTATTATGTAGATCCTATTATTCATAAATTATGGGGGAAGTACTGGTTTTAAATGTACCAAAAATCAGGTAATAGATACTAATTTCTATTTTCTTTTCAATAGGATTCACATAGCTTATATTATGGTGTTGCACAATCAACTATAATGTATTGTTTGGGCTATACGCGTGTGCAAGCAATCGTTAAAGTACTTAATTTTAGCTAATTGTGAAAATCTATTGGGGATAAGTTCTTTAAAAGATAGCTGAAGTCGCATATGTAGGCGCGATTACTACAAATTTGATTGACCTTATGTAGTGGAACAAGAGCTCTTTATACAAGGTAAATTTTGTTTTATAAGTAAGGAATAATAGTCCGGACTTTTATACGTTTTTCTTTTATTAGGGAACCAGTGTAGCGTAACCAAAGTTTACATCAAAATCCACACACCAAATGACCACATATGTGTACGTTTTATAATCAATATTTGATGGTAATAAGTAGGAGTAACTGCCATCTATACCTTTGATATCACCTAAATCTTTAAAATCTGATTTTATATCGGATAAGTCCGAAACTAAATAGATATTCAAATCAGGACCAGCATCTGTTTTAAAATTCTCAAAACTTAAGACCGTTAAATCTAAATTTATAGCGGCAGTACCACTTGTTGGATGTGCAGAACCTTGAAAAACACCTTTAAAAGCAACTTCATTAGCTTCCATTGCAACCATTTCCTCGTCCATACTATCTATGGGTGTCATAGCTTCATCATTATTCTTTGAACAGGAAACAAATAAAATACTAACAAGTAAAACACTCTTTATGGTAAATGAAAATGGCTTGGTCATTCTTTAAGTTTTATATTTTGTCGACGGTGATCTCTTTCCATTACAATATACAATCTCTTTTTTAGAGAACAAATCGAGGTTTAGGTGTATTAATATCCTCATAAATAGCTCTTTATAATTTAATATGCTTCGAATTGTTAAAGGCTATATTTAATTATTTAACGGTAGATTGGTATATCATTTTCATGTATTTAGTATCTTTCTAAAAATATTTTAAAGTTGATCGTATCTTTTAAAAAGTGGTTTACAAAACCTAAACTCTTACGTTTGTTAGGTACTTATGTATTTACTTGGGTAGTAGCGCTTATAGTAGTGCTGCCAAGAATGCTGCGAGGTGCTTTTTCATGGGCGAAACTTTGGGATCGGTTAAAAGATCTTTTTAATTTTTCAGGTTTTATCATCGCAGTGCATGTTGCTTTCGTGGTTTTTTATTTAGTACTCCTTTGTATTCGATATTTGATACGAACTCATAAAAAACATGGACATCGGGTAATGCTTAAGCATTTAGGACTTCGCTTTTTAACTCCTATTTTGGTCCTTGTGCTTATTTATAATGGGATTACCTATGCAAACACTTCCGAAGATTTTGATTTTTCTTGGGATTCTTCTGTAGAGAATACCAAAAATAGAAGTAATGATTACTATGCTGTAGATCAAAAACACCGTGGTATGTCCGTTTTTGGTATGCGAGAGGGTAATGAAACGGCTATTCAAGAACTACTTAAAAATAATATAGAATGGGTAGCTGTTGTGCCCTTTCTATATCAAAAAGACCAACGCACCAAAATTATGAATATCCCTGTTAATACAGGGGTATGGTCATCGCGTGACTCTACTTTTATGAGTAATATACATGAATTGCATGCGAAGAATATTCATGTGATGCTTAAACCGCATTTATGGATGAGTGATGGCTGGCGTTCGAACATTAGTTTAGACTCTCCAAAAGAATGGGATGCATGGTTTTCGTCATACCGCAAGAATATACTACATTATGCGAAAATGGCAGAAGAAAATAATGTAGAAGTATTTTGCCTTGGAACGGAATTAAAAAGTTCTTTAAAAAATGCTCCTAAGCAATGGATAGCCTTAGTAAAAGAGTTAAAAACCATTTATCATGGGAAGCTTACCTACGCAGCTAATTGGGATGGAGAATTTAATTTGGTTCCTTTCTGGGATGAAATGGATTATATAGGAGTACAAGGTTATTTCCCACTAACTAAAAATGAAAAACCTGAACTTGAAGATATTAAAAAAGGTTGGAATAGGCATATTATAACCTTAGAAAATATAGCCAATAAATATCAAAAACCAATTCTGTTTACTGAGGTAGGTTATCGTAGTGATGTTACTACCACTATAAAACCTTGGGAATGGAATGATTTTGGGAGTGTGTTGTTTGAGAAAAAATCAAATAGAACACAACAACTTGCTTATGAAGCATTATTCCAAAAATTATGGAATAAACCTTGGTTTGCTGGCACCTATATTTGGCAATGGGATACACGATCAGCACTTGATAATACTCACGAAAGTTTAGATTTTACACCTCGTTTTAAACCAGCTTTAAATACGTTGGCTAAATGGTACGGAGAACCTGTAGAAAGTAAATAAGAAGCTCAATGTATCAGAGAGTATATAACATTCGTATTGTATCCCAATCCTAAGGTCTAAAGTATGAATGTCAGTTCGAGTGATTTTTGAATAGCGTAGCGTAACAAAAATAGTACCGAGACCCAATGAACACAGGTAGTCTGTAGTTATATAGGAGAGTTTTTAGGAAGTCATCAACTAGCAATTAATTTATCCTCTAAAAACTTCAGATTTTTCGATCACTACTTTAATGTCATCTAGTTCCATGGGGTAATCGGTAGTCACCACTAGGTTGAAAAAATGAATGGAGCGTTCTCGTTTAATCTTACCAGAAAGCATCTCCATATCAATATCGCCACTTTCTTGTTGCCAAGTGAAGCAAGCGTGTTCTTCTATTTGAATAATGCGGTGAGTGGCTTTGTATACAGCGATGTAAGTTGTCATTGGTTAAGCGTGTTTATTTTATAGTATGGTTGTTTTAAAAACGGGGCGAAGATAAAAAAAATGCAGAAATTTTTACGAATATTCAGTTTTATTCGTGAATAATTTAATAGACTGATGTAGGAAAAATATTATTTTATATGCACTACAAAATACCCCTAGCTTTAATTTCTAAATATTTATTTATCGTATTAACGGTAAGATGTTCAGGCTTAGTGAGAATGGTTTGAATTCCGTATTGCTGTAATTCCTTTTGCATCAATCTTTTTTCAAGAGAGAATTTTTCCGCTATCGTTTTATGATAAACAGTTTGTAGATCTTCGGCATCGGTTGCGATTAAAGTTTCAAGTTCTGTATTCTCAAAAAAAATGACCACCAAGACATGTTTTTTAGCAATGGCGGTTAAAAAAGGTAACTGTCTCCGTAAGGCTGAAATATGCTCGAAATTAGTATAGAACAACAGTAAACTCCTATGGTTAATTTTACGTTTGATATGAGCGTAGAGTAATCCCATATCAGAATCGGTATATGTTGTTGTAATATTATAGAGCTTTTCTAGAATGGTATTTAAATAAGTAATTTTTTGTACTGCAGGTAAAAAAGTTTCGATTTTTTTAGAGAACGAAATCATCCCAGTTTTATCATTCTTTTTTAGAGCCACATTCGAAAAGGCAAGGGTAGAATTTATAGCATAATCAAGTAATTTGAGTCCGTTAAATGGCATTTTCATTACCCGACCTGTATCGATAATAGAATAGATAGGCTGTGATTTCTCATCTTGGTATTGGTTCACCATTAACTGACTTTTTTTTGCAGTAGCTTTCCAGTTAATAGTTCTAAAATCATCACCCTGAATATAGTCCTTAATTTGTTCAAACTCTTGCGTATGACCAATTCGACGAATTTTTTTAAGACCGAATTCCGTTAGATTGTTACTCATTGCCAGAAAATCATACTGCTGCATTTGGATGATACTTGGGTATACCGGTACCATTTGATTTTTTTGAAAAACGTAACGTCGTTTTATGATCCGTAGGGGAGTAGATGTAAAAATATTCATTTTCCCAAACACATACTCTCCTCGTTCAACAGGGCGAACCGTATATTCAAATTTGCGTTTTTCACCTTTGGTAAGGCTCGTTGTAAATTCAAAATCTCGTTTTTGAAATTGAACGGGTAATTCATCTATAATCGTAATTCCGATTTTAAAGGGATAGAAGCTTTGATAAGTTATGACGATGGGATTCAAATCGCTATTCGATAATTTCTGAGGTGCACTGCGGTTAGCATCAATCCCTTTTTTAGTAGTGTAGAGTAAATATAGGTCTAAGAAAAATAAGGCAATTACAATATAGGTTGCAATCCAAGCAAAAGGGTAGAGTGGTTTCACCCAATAGGAGAGGATAAAAGTAGCAGATAAAAATGCTATATACCTGAAAAAGGTATTGTGTATGTAAAGCGATTTTAAAAATCTCATTGGTTTAACTTTTTAATCCTTACCTATTTTTGCATTACTACTCATATGATTTTCTCAATACAAATTTAGTTGCATTTCATTCCACAAAAATCACTCGGTTCTCGATACTATTTTTGTTTTGTTCCACAATTCAAAAATCACTCGAACTGACAAAAATTATTTATTTATTTTTTTATGACTTGTTTGTTGTGAAAAAAAATATATTCCATCAACCATCAACCATCAACCATCAACCATCAACCATCAAC
>TARA_R110002050_G_scaffold179118_2_pt1 | contig 28727 bp, 28 predicted proteins | sample TARA_R110002050 | Tara Oceans TARA_R110002050 (sample SAMEA4396988) | marine metagenome | biome: Polar Biome; feature: [DCM] deep chlorophyll maximum layer (ENVO:01000326); material: water (ENVO:00002006), including particulate matter (ENVO:01000060) such as... | depth 25 m
CCTCAATGTATTAATTGTATCAAGTACATTTTTAAGCGCATCCGGCGTATGGGCATAATCAACAATTGCGGTAATTCTATTTTTAGATATAAAATATTGAAATCTCCCATCCACGTTTTCAAGCTCACTAATAAGTCTTAAAATCTCTAATTTCTCTAACCCTAACAAGTCTGCCGTTGCATAAATCGCCAGCATATTATAGGCATTAAATTCTCCTATGAGTTTAGACCAAACTTCGTCGCCATCGATCTTTAACAACTGGCCGTTAAATTGATTTTCTAAAATTTGAGCTCTATAATCGGCATATGACTTTAACGCATATGTATATTTTCTAGCCTTAGTATTTTGCAACATGACCAAACCATTTTTATCATCAATATTGGTTAGAGCAAAAGCCTTTTTAGATAATTGATCAAAAAGTATTTTCTTGGTATCTCGATACTCTGCAAAAGTTTTATGATAATCTAAGTGATCATGTGATAAGTTTGTAAATATGGCGCCTTCAAAAACCAAACCTTCCGTTCTTTTTTGATGGATGCCATGAGAACTAACTTCCATAAAGCAAAACTCGACACCTTCTATATTCATTAAACTCAAATGCTTATTTATAGTTATAGCATCTGGTGTTGTATGGCTTGTCTTAAATTCTTTGTCATCAACCATTATTTTTATTGTAGATATTAAACCTACTTTAAAGCCCGCTTTCTTAAATAATTGATAAAGCAAACTCGTAACCGTTGTTTTTCCATTCGTACCTGTAACACCAACTAGTTTTAAATTCTTAGAAGGATTTTCATAATAGTTCGAAGCCATTATTGCCAAGGCCTTATTTCCATTATCAACCTCAACATAAGTAACTTCATTCACTATAGTATTTGGCATTGTCTCACAAACAATAGCTTTCACCCCTAATGAAATTGCCTTTTCAATATAGTTATGCCCATCCGTAATGGTCCCCCTTATGGCTATAAAAACGTCACCTACTTCAACCAATCGAGAGTCAAAACAAATTTTATTTACCATAACAGAAGTTGAACCACTTACCGCAGTTAAGCTCACCCCAAACAATATGTCTTTAAGTGATTTCATGATAATTCTAAAATTATTGATTCTACCTCGTTGATATTCACTCCTTTTACAGACTGTTTCTTTACTTTACCATTACCTGTAACCTTAACTTTTAGACCAAGATTCTCCAAAATTGATATTGCATCCATCCCACTCATACCTTCAACATTAGGCACTTTACTGTATTTTTTGTTCGAGGCTGCATAATACTGTTGAAATTTTCTATCGAGATCAGTATCCTCTATATCCAAAGCATCAACCTCATCAATTAATGGCGAGGTTGCATATATTTTTTGTGCAACAGATTTAAAAACAGGACCTGCTACATCAGCGCCATAAATCCCAACTTCTCTATCTGGTTCATGAATAACCACAATACAGGAGTATTTGGGATTGTCCGCAGGAAAATAGCCAGCAAAAGAGGAGATGTATTGCAACTTATCAGGATCTTTTGACACATAATTTTTCTGTGCCGTACCTGTTTTACCAGCCATGGAGAAGTTTGGTGAATATAAACCATGCCCAGTGCCATGTTTTTTCTCCACAACATTTTTCAACAATTCTTGTACTTTTCCAATAGTTTCTTTAGAACATATAGAGGGGTTAATCACCTCTTTATCAAATTTCTCAATGGTCTTATTCCATTCTTTTACTTCTTTCAAAAGACGCGGCTTGACCATCTCACCATCATTGGCAATAGCATTATAAAAGGTTAAGGTTTGCAATGGCGTTAATGAAACTTCATACCCATGAGACATCCAAGCTAGAGAAATACCAGACCAGCCTTTATCGCCAGGGTATCGAATTACAGGCGTACCTTCACCTTTTACCGGAAGACCTAATTCCCTATTTAGTCCCATGTTCATTAAACGGTCAACAAATTTCTCAGGATTATCTTTATAATTATTATTAATAATTTTAGCAAATGCAGTATTTGAAGAAAGCTCAAAAGCTTTTGCTGCCGTTATTTTACCATAACCACCCCATTTAGAATCTTTTACTGTTTTATTATATACCTTATAAAGACCTTTCTCCGTATCTATTATTGTACTTGTATCTATCACTTTGTCTTCTAAGGCCACAACCATTGACATCAACTTAAAAGTAGAACCAGGCTCATGAGATTCTCCTATAGCATAATTCAATCGCTCGTAATATTTACCACCGCCTGTTATTCCCAAATTAGAAATAGCTTTAATTTCTCCGGTTTTGGTTTCCATTACAATCACACAGCCATGATCTGCTTTATACTTTTCTAACTGCCCTAAAAGTGCGTGATGTGCTATATCTTGAATATTCACATCTATAGTAGAATAAACATCATAGCCATCTTTAGGCTCAACAATATTATCCATACCAATAGGCTTCCACTGTCCTTTTGCTATCTTCTGCTTTAAACGACTTCCTTTTACACCACTTAAGTATTCGGTAAATGCACCTTCTAAACCAACCCTAGTCGCATACCCTTGATCATCAAAGCGTTCATAACCCACACTACGCTCTGCTATTTTCCCTAAAGGATGCTCTCTAACCGTATTTTGTTCTATAACAATACCACCTCTATTTGGGCCTTTTTCAAAAAGCGCGAATTTTTTAACCTGTACATAATCTGAATAATCTAGATTACGAGCCACTAATGCATATCTATTTTTATTAGCCCTTGCTTTGCGCAATAATTGCTCATAATGAGAAGCAGGCTTACCTAATAATTTAGATAACGAAATAGAAAGTGGCTTTATATTTTCCTTAAAATCTACATCTTTAACTGTGACTGCATCGAAACGAATATTGAATCGAGATACCGATGTTGCTAGTAAGCTTCCATCTGAAGAATACAGGTTTCCACGGTTTGGAGTTATCGTAAAAACCTTTTCTGTCCGATCTTCTGCAAGTTGACGGTATTTATCCCCATCTACCATTTGTATACTTACGAGTTTAACGACCACAGCAATAGCAAAGACAAACAGAAAGCCTGCTACCACATATAATCTTTTTAATATGCTTTTCTCTGATACCGCCATTAATTAGCTGATTTTACTCTTATTTTAAATGGAGGATTTTCTGATGGAAGTAAACCCTCTACGGCTACTGTTTTTAATATCTCTGATTCTAATTTTAATTTCTGAACATCTGTTTGCCCATCAATAAACTCACTTCGCAATTCTTTAACCTCTTCATTCAGCGCAGCTATCTGGTGTACTTTACTATCTGCACTATGTGAACTTGCAATCATAATAGCCGCTAAAAAAGAAGTGAAGATTATAAATATCCAATTTTTAGGAGCATCCCCGCTCACCAAAAACTTTCCTTTTAATATGTCTAAAATTCCTTTTCTCATGAACCTATATTTATTTCACCTTTGCTTTTTCTGCAATTCTTAATTTTGCACTTCTTGATCTATTATTAACCGAAATCTCTTTTTTTGAAGGAACTATCAACCCCCCCACTTTTTTTAAGGGTAGTGACATATTTCCAAAAAAATCTTTGTCTGGCTCGCCTTCAAATTTTCCTGAACGGATAAAATTCTTCACCAATCTATCCTCCAAGGAATGGTAACTTATAACACTCAACCTGCCTTTATCATTTAATAAATCGGGCACTTGCATTAAAAATTCTTTTATTACTTCAATCTCTTGATTCACCTCTATACGAATTGCCTGATATATTTGCGCCAATATTTTATGTTCTATACGCGCTGGCAAAAATTGTTTTAGCACACTTTTCAATTGATCTGTAGTTTTTATAGGCGTTTCTTCTCTACTTGCGATAATCACTGTTGCAATTGCATTTGCATTTCGCAAATCACCATATTGAAACAACACTCTTCGCAAATCGTCATAGGCATATGTATTTACCACATCATAAGCTGAAATTGTATTTCGCTTGCTCATTCGCATATCCAGATCAGCATCAAAACGAGTAGAAAAACCACGTTCAGCAACATCAAACTGATGTGAGGAAACCCCAAAATCAGCTAGAATTCCATCGACCTTGCGAACACCATAAAATTTTAAAAACTGAGAGATAAATCTGAAATTTTCATGAATTAAAGTAAATCGCTCGTCATCAATGGTGTTTTTTAATGCATCTTCATCTTGATCAAATGCAAATAATTTTCCCTCTTTTCCTAATCTACTTAAAATCTCTCTAGAATGGCCTCCACCTCCAAAAGTGACATCTACGTAAACACCATCACTCTTAATATTGAGTCCGTCAACAGACGCTACTAACAAAACTGGATTATGATAACTCATCATCTTCTCCTCCCATTACTTCCTCGGCTAATGCTGCAAAATCTTCAGCAGTATCCTCTAGAACTTTTTCATAATTATCCTTATCCCAAATCTCAATAATATTTATTGCAGAACTAAGCACTACTTCTTTTGAAATCTTAGCAATATCAATCAGGTTTCTTGGGATTAACAACCTACCTGTAGCATCTATTTCAACTACCTTTACTCCGGCAGAAAAACGACGTATAAAATCATTATTCTTTTTAACAAACCTATTTTTCTTATTCATTTTCTCCATTAAAAGATTCCATTCTTTCATCGGATACAATTCTAAACAAGGCTGAAAAACAGAACGTTTTACCACAAAACCATCGGCAAGCACTGGAGCCATCTGATTCTTAAGGGAAACAGGTAGCATTACCCTTCCCTTTACATCAGCTTTACAGTCATATGTTCCAATGAAATTGATCACTTATTATGGTTTGTTTCTATTTATAACTCAAATATATAGAAATTATTACCACAATTTACCACTATTTACCACATTGTTGATAAATTCTCCCTTTTTGTAATATCTTGTCGGTTATTATTAGCCCAAAAGCTTCTTTAAGCTGAAACCATAAATAATAAAACCTTTTTACTATTCCTATGCAGATTGATTTAGCGTTTAAAAACAAGTATGCGTGGATTCTATGGAAATGTCTATATTTGCCCATACAGATATCAACCTACTATTAATGAAAGAAGAGTTAATTACTGAAGGGAAATACAAGTATATTGAAGTAGGAGAAGGTAATCCTATTATTATACTACATGGACTTTTAGGCGGACTTAGCAATTTTAATGGAGTAGCTAAACACTTCCCCCCATTAGGATATAAGGTTTTAATACCGGAGCTTCCTATATATTCAATGCCTTTATTAAAAACAAATGTGAAAAGTTTTGCCAAATTCTTAGAGGGATTTATCAAATATAAAGGACTGAAAGACGTTATTCTTTTAGGAAATTCATTAGGCGGACATATTGGCCTATTACAAACCAAATTAAACCCTAGTTTGGTCAAAGCCTTAGTAATTACAGGTAGTTCTGGACTGTATGAAAGTGCTATGGGAGATGGCTATCCCAAAAGAGGTGATTACGAATTCATAAAGAAAAAAGCGCAAGATGTTTTTTATGATCCAGAAGTTGCAACTCCTGAAATCATAGATGAAGTTTTTGCGACTTTAAATGATCGAATGAAGCTAGTAAAAACCCTTTCGATAGCTAAAAGTGCCATCCGTCATAATATGTCTAAAGATCTACCACATATGCTAACCCCAACATGTATTATATGGGGAGAAAATGATGCTGTCACACCACCAAATGTTGCCAAAGAGTTTCATGAACTACTTCCTGATTCAGATTTATTTTGGATAAAAAAGTGTGGCCATGCTCCTATGATGGAACACCCTGAAGAGTTCAATACAATTCTAGAATCTTGGTTAAAAGCACGAAAATTTTAGAAGATTTATTTTGAAATGAAAATGCGTTTAATTAAATGCATTCTTAATTTTAAAATTATTTTCAACTAGTTAAAAAGAACTAATCACATGAAAGTAAAGTCAGCTGACTTTGTCATGAGTAACTCTAATGTTACCAACTGTCCAAAAGATCCAATTCCTGAATATGCATTCATAGGAAGGTCTAATGTTGGAAAATCATCATTGATTAATATGCTTACCCAACGTAAGAGTCTTGCTAAAACTTCAGGTCGACCAGGAAAAACACAACTTATTAATCATTTTAAAATTAATGATAACTGGTTTTTAGTAGATTTACCTGGCTATGGTTACGCCAAAGTTTCTAAAAGAGACAAAAAGACTTTTCAAAAATATATTACTGATTATTTTTTAGAAAGAAAGCAATTAGTATGTGCTTTTGTTTTAATTGATATTCGCCATGAGCCTCAAAAAGTAGATCTAGAATTTATGGAATGGATGGGAGAAAGCCAGATTCCGTTTTCTATTATTTTTACCAAAGCAGATAAATTAAAACCCAACGTAATTCAAAAAAACGTTGATGATTATATTCAACAATTAGTATCAGGTATCTGGGAAGAAGCTCCGAATTACTTCATTACTTCATCTGCCAATGGAACAGGCCAAGAAGAGCTTTTAAGTTATATTGACGGAATGAATGATAATTTCATAAAAAATAATTGGGCAGAATTGATTTAAGTAATTAACTATTTCAACCTTTCTTTTAATAAATTTATTAAGTCCTCCGCTTTTTCTAAAGCATTCATTTCTGCCGAATCTATTAAGACCTCAAAATCACCTTCCACTACAGCCAATACAATCGGGAAGGTAAATTTGTATCCGAATTTAGATTTGTACGTTTTAAAAAACTCATCTTTATGTAGAAAATCCATTCCCACATTAGCTTCTATTCTAAATTTTTTCCATTGCCTATTTTCAGCAAACACCCCAAAAGTTATATTACAAAGACTACATTCATAAGAGCTTGGACTAATTACCTTATGCGCACTATCTAAGAAAGCATTGAATTTACCTGAGTTGGTGTTATAAATAAATAGTAATTTTTCTACTGTATGTCTTTCCATATTATAAGTACTATTTTATATTTACGTAAAGGCCTAATATTTAAGTTGATGAAACAAGTACTCTATATTTTAATCTTATTACCCCTTTTCACAAATTGTAAGTCTCAAAAACAAGTGTTTGCTTACAGCTCCGAGACTTTAAAAATACATGCTATTTCAAAAAATGTATTTACTCATATTTCGTATTTAAATACGAACGACTTTGGGAAAGTAGCCTGTAATGGATTAATCTACATAGACAACAATGAGGCTATACTATTTGATACTCCCACAACGCCTGACAATAGTACGGAATTAATAAAATGGATTACAGAGGTAAAGAGTTGTACCATAACCGCAATTGTCATCAACCATTTTCATCAAGACTGCTTAGGAGGCCTAGAAGCTTTTCACACATTAGGAATACCATCCTACGCGAACCATAAAACCATTGCGCTTTCTCAAAACAGTAACGCTATAGTTCCAGAAATAGGTTTTGACGATAGCTTAGAACTATCGATTGGCACTAAAAAAGTAATCAATCATTTTTTTGGTGAAGCACACACCCAAGACAATATAGTGAGCTATATTCCTAGTGAACATATTTTATTCGGTGGCTGCATGATAAAATCCTTAAACGCAAGCAAAGGGTTTACCGGAGATGCCAATTTAGAGGAGTGGAGCAAAACAGTAACCAAAATAAAAGCTAAATACCCAAAAGTAAAAATAATAATTCCAGGGCATGGTAAAAGCGGTACTGTTGAACTATTAGATTATACCATCCAACTCTTTCAATAAAGTCTATTTTTTTAGCTCTAATTTTTCTGCAAAATAATCGCAAAAATCTTTCATTGTTGCAGTCATCTTCTCATCTTGAGTAGCCTTCATAAAGGTATCAGAAAGAGACACCAATGTTTGATGAAAAAAAATTTTCATTTCATCAACAGGCATATCCTTTGTCCATAAATCTATTTTTAAAGACTCTTGATTTTTGCTATCCCATACTGATAACAACATTGCTTTTGCATCTTCATTATCAATTCCACCATCTTCTGCAGACCATGTAAGCTCTACTGGAACTCTATTCTCGTCTAAGCCTACTTTTAATTTTATTTCTGATGTATGTAATTTCGCCATTACCTTTTAGGTTTGTAATTTGATTTCTTAAAAATTTCTTCTGCGGGTATACTTAATAATTGCTGCAACGTTACGTCATTATTCTCCATAAAAGAGCGCACAATCTGCCAACCTATATACCGACCAATTTTACCTGGAGATTCCACATCAACTAATTCTAACTGGAATTTTGAAAAAGGTGCAGGATCTAAAAATCGAGGTTGCAATTGCTTGTCTGTACTATATATTAATTCTCTTTCAACAAAATAACGCCAGATCTGTTCTTCATTTGCACTTGCCCATTCCATTTGCTCTGGCGTATATCCCATACGCTGTGCTTCTGATTGAAATGGCATCAATTTATCCTTTAAATACAACTCCCTGCCATAATATATTATTTGATCCAAAAATGTTCTGCCTTGCTGATAAGGCATAACTTTTTCACAAAAAGCACTTGCTACATCACTAATTAAAAATTTCTCATCTAAAGCAACAGCTATATAATTTTGAAAACCTATATAAAATTTATGATCCTTGCCTAAATAATTATCCAGCCCTATCAGTAATAAAGAATCAGCTAGAATAACTCTATTCTCATAACCAACATCTGAAGTAAGCGTAATAACCTTAGGAATAGGAAACTTCGGGAAATAGTATTTTATATGCTTAAATAGAAGATTTAAATCTTCAGTTTGTTTGTCAAAATTAGGAAAGGCCTTCTCTACTTCTGTATTTAATTCTATTTGAATGGTATCTTTTAATTTAGCTAGCCATATGCTATCTGGATATTGATTTGGAAACAAATAAGGGTATTCGTTTTTTAAAACAGGAATATCTTCAATTGTGGCGTTTGCAAATTCTTTATCAAACCTAGCCACCGTAAGTTGCATAGGTATTTTATCAATGTCTTTAGCTGCCTTATCTTCTTCCGCACAATTATAAAAAAACACTTGTGCTATTATCAAAAGAACAAAAATTAACTTCTTCATATAAAGTATTTCCTATTTAGTTTTATTTATTAATACCTAGGCTTTATTTTTACACAGCAAAGTTACTAGTTTTAAATGTAAAAATATACCACTATGCAAACTGAAAAAGTAATAAATCATATTGTCACTTGGTTAAAAGATTATGCTACAAATGCAAATATGAAAGGATTTGTTATTGGCATTTCTGGAGGAATAGATTCTGCTATCACCTCGACACTGTGTGCTAAAACAGGTTTAAAGCTTTTATGTTTAGAAATGCCTATTCACCAAGCGCCAAACCAAGTCAATAGAGCATCACGGCATATTGATTGGTTACAAAAAAACTTCAGCAACAATGTTAAAAGACAACAGGTTAACCTAACTCCAGTATTTGACAGTTTAGTTGCTGCTATGCCAAAAGTTAAAAATGAAGAAGAAAGATTTATGTCTCTTGCTAATAGTAGGGCACGTCTTAGAATGACTAGTTTGTATTACTTTGCGGCTTTAGAAGGTTATTTAGTTGCAGGCACAGGAAATAAGGTTGAGGATTTTGGTGTAGGATTTTACACCAAGTACGGAGATGGTGGTGTTGATCTTAGTCCGATTGCAGATTTACTCAAAACGGAAGTATGGGAAATAGCAAGAGTTCTAGGGGTTAATAAGGAAATCATCAATGCAGCTCCTACAGATGGTCTTTGGGGAGATGATCGAACCGATGAAGATCAAATTGGAGCTTCGTACCCTGAATTAGAATGGGCAATGGATATGATGAGTAAAGGCAAATCTCCTGAGGATTTTTCCGGTCGCAAAAAAGAAGTCTTTCTGATATACAAAAAATTCAATACGGCAAACAAACATAAAATGCTCCCCATCCCTGTTTGCGAGATTCCCAACAACCTAAAACTACCACTCACCTTATAATCAAGTTAGTAAATCGAAAAAATACAGAAAAACAATCGTATTTTATAAAAAAAGTTCAATTTTACACCGTAATTAAGATAAATAAGCTTTACATTAGATGTCAGAAATTTTTGGCATTTTAAGTGTAAGTCAAAAATCAAGAAAATTGAAAACCATGATTAAAGTATTGATTGCAGATAATCATCCAGTAGTAAGAACTGGAATAAAATTTGTTTTAGATACAGCCTCAGATTTTGATGTTATTGCAGATGTATCTACAACAACAGAATTATTTGAAAAGCTAGAAACTATAATGCCAGATGTGGTGATGTTGGAGATGGATATACCTGAAATCAATGGAATTGCAACGCTTAGAAAAATCAAATCAGAATTCCCAGACGTAAAAGTACTTATTTACAGTGGTCAATCTGAAGACGTTTATGCACTTAGCACCATTAGAGCTGGAGCATATGGGTATTTATCTAAATCGGCTGACTTGGACTACATTATTTCGGCTGTTAGAAAAGTAAGCAAAGGAGACATGTTTATTACAAATGAACTAGCTCAAAGACTTGCTTTTGATGAAGGAACAAAAAAACCAAGAAGATTTTTCAGAAAACTTTCTACAAGAGAAGTAGAAGTTTTAAAAATGTTAGCTAGCGGTAAACGTAATAAGGATGTCGCTATTGGTTTAAATCTTAATGAAAAAACAGTAAGCACTTACAAAGCACGTTTAATGCGTAAGCTTAATGTAGACAATCTAGTAGACCTATTGCAACAAGCAAAAGCACTTGAATTATATTAAAAATATCTTTAAAGCACAAAAAAATCCTAGCAATGCTAGGATTTTTTTTGTGCTTTATTTATAATAACCCCTTAAGAAAGCACTCTGTTTAATTTCTGATTTAATAATTTATTTAATTGTATATAATTCATTATCTCCTCTAGAACCTCTCTATTATCATTTTCAACAACCTTTGTTTCTTCTTGCAAAGAATGAATTCTTCTTTTCACTAAAAAACAGCGCAAGGTTAAAATTGTTTCACTTGCCAGTTGCCCTATTGTTTTTTCTTTTTCTTTTGGATAAATATCCTTTCTAGCCCAATCGTGTAAAATGTATTTTTCTTCTTCCATTAATATGGACGAAATTTCAGAAACCATATTTTGCTCCAAAGGTGCTATAAAAGTATTGATGCTAAATTCTTCATTTTGATTTAACGCTTCAATTAATACTTTATAAATGTTTCTAAAATTTTCATTACTTAATTCTATTTCATCATCTTGAAGGTCTAAAAATATTTTTTCATACACCTTCACCTCTAATATTTCTGGCTCAAGCTCCAAATCTCCTTTTTCATTTTCTTTCAACACCAAATCTTCAAACTTTTGGGGCGTATTCCCGTAGAGCAATAAAATTTCAATAATTTTTCGCTCCAATTCAAACTGAACATCCACTTTTTCAGTGGCTACCTCATTTTTTACAACGTCAAAAGCTTTTGTTGCTTCCTCCTTTTGTTTTTTAGCAGCTGTAGCATTATCTTTTTTTCCAATTTGCGCTAATGTATTGAATAACACAGCCTCAGAAATATTCATAATATGCGCACATTCCTGAATGTAAATCTCTTTCTGAATACGATCAGGTATTTTAGAAATACTATTTACGATATCACGAACTGTATCTGCTCTTTTAATAGGATCATTCGCCGCTTCTTTCACTAAAAGTGATGCCTTAAACTGAATAAAATCTTTAGAATTTTCTTTCAAATAAGCCAGTACCTCTTCTAAACTATTATTCTTGGCAAAACTATCAGGATCCTCTCCTTCAGGGAAAGAACACACCTTCACATTCATTCCTTGCTCCAGAATAAGATCTATTCCTCTCAATGATGCTCTTAATCCTGCAGCATCGCCATCAAACAAAACAGTAATGTTTTTTGTTAGCCTATTTATTAATCGGATTTGTTCAGGAGTTAATGCCGTTCCGCTAGATGCAACTACATTTTCAATTCCTCTTTGATGAAATTGAATAACATCGGTATACCCTTCTACCAAATAACAATTATCTTCTTTAGCAATAGCTTGCTTAGCATGATAGATACCATAAAGCACTTTGCTCTTATGATAAATATCGCTTTCAGGAGAATTTAAATATTTGGCAGCTTTTTTATCATTTGTTAAAATACGTCCTCCAAAACCAAGTACCCTCCCACTCATAGACTGAATAGGAAACATAACTCGCGCCTTAAACCGATCAAATTTTTTGGAATTAGCAGGATTGCTTGCATCCTCCTTAACGATCGTAAGCCCTGTACCCGATAAATATTTTATTTTGTATCCTTTTTCTAATGCTGCATTGGTAAAAGAATCCCAATTATCTAAACAATACCCTAGTGAAAATTTCTTAATCGTCTCGTCGGTAAAACCACGTTCTTTAAAATAACTTAGTCCTATTGCCTTCCCTAACTCGCTTTTCCATAGAATTTCTGAAAAGTATTTTTGAGCAAACTCAGAAACCAAATACATACTTTCTCTTTCATCCGCTTGTTCTCTCTGCTCATTGCTTTGCTCCGTTTCTTCTACTTCTATATTGTATTTTTTAGCAAGGTATTTAATAGCCTCAGGGTAGGTAAAATGTTCGTGCTCCATTAGAAAAGCAACTACATTACCGCCTTTTCCACTACTAAAATCTTTCCAAATTTGCTTAACAGGAGACACCATAAAACTAGGTGAACGCTCATCAGTAAACGGACTCAATCCTTTAAAATTAGATCCTGATTTTTTCAATTGCACAAAATCGCCAATAACCTCCTCTAAACGAGCAGTTTCATAAACTTGATCAATGGTAGATTTTGAAATCAATTTTAGTAGTGTTACTATTTAATAAAAAAACTGAATATGCGAAAATACAACTTCGCAATTAATTAACTTTATATTTTTAAATGAATAGAAAAAATGATCCTATTTTTCGGAACAAGACAAGGGAAGGCTGTTGTTAAAAAATTAAGTGATGTTACTTGCCCTTTTTGCCAACAGGTAAATACACTTAGTATATCGGAAGTTTGCAATTACTTTCATTTATTTTGGATCAAACTTTTCAAAATTTCTACCCATAAATCTATAGAATGTGCTCATTGCAAAAGGGTTTATTATGAAGATGAATTTACTCCAGAAATGCAATTAACTATTAAAGAAGCATAAAAAACCCGAGAAAATTTCTCGGGTTTAATTTTATTTTACAAATCGAATCTCAATCCTAAAGAAATATTATGCTGTTCTACTAAAGCATCTTTGAAAATTGGATTCAAATCGTATTTTACATACAACTGAGTTCCACCAACCCCAGCATAAGCACTTAATCCATAAATAAAGTTAGACGCATTATACCCTCTTTTTAATTTATCTTTCACATTTTCACCATCTCTTTCATATTTTAATTTTTGACGAGACCCTAAATTAAAACCACCGTAACCTCCGATACCAACTCTAAACTTACGATCGATATTATAGCGGATGGTTTCATCATTTTTCCTCAATTTAGAAGGTCCAAATTCAAAATGTAATGGAAAAACTAAATTATCCATTCTTAGTTTGGATTTATCCAAATCAAATTCAAATTCTTGAAGTTCTGTTTGCCCTGCGTTATTCACAAAATACTGATTGTCTTTAGGTTTCAAACCATTAAACTGAAAAGAAAAACCATAATTTAGTCTCATAAAATTAGAGTTCTCAAATACACGAGTACGCCATTGCCATCCCATTTCAAAAAATCTGCTTCCACCAACTTTATAAGGGCTATCTTCTAACGATTGATTATCAATTAACGCATTGTTGAGTCCGATTGCAAAAACAAAATCAGAATATGTTTTTCTATCATATTGCAACTCTTTTTTCCACCTTTCCTGCTTTTGCCATTTAATTGATGAGCCATCACCTTTTTTAAAGTCTATACGAATACCAATACGGCTATGTCCTATACTATCATTAGACTCAAGAACAAGCACCTCCCCATTATTACGTTCTAATAAGAGTATTTTATTTTCAACTATAGCCAACCTATTCTCAATATTCAGCGCTCTTTTTCTTGCCGCTTCTTCTTTTAAAACTTGAGCTTCAATTTCTGTTAATTGTTCGTTGTCTAAGCGCTTATTTATTTCGGCAATATCTATTTTAAGCGCCTCTTTTTCCTGAAGTGTAATTTCAGTTTTTAGCTTTTTTAATTGCGCTACTTTATTTTCATATTTCTCTTGTCCAGTTGCATTTTGCACCACTAAAGAAATTAAGAAAATTGCGACATACATGATTTTGATTTTCATATTGATTGATTTTTGATGATTAATACCGAACTAAATCAGCACTTATTGATGAACAAACTCCTTCCACTCCTTTACCATATACAACGCATTATGGACAAGAAAAAAAGATAATTTTTATGTTTGGGAAACTGAACTAAATTCAGCACATGTGATTAATTATTGCGATCTGCTACGGCCGTTCTGACTTTTAAATAACCATTTTTTAGTGTTTCAAACAACTGATCTCGAAGTGATAAATCTAACTCTTCTTCAGCCTCAGAAAGTAATGCCATAGCATCTACCGTAGTACTATTTCTGAATATTTTTTGTTCTAAAATTTCGTTTTGAGCTTTTCGCAAAAGCGCATCAATTTCCGCATCGGTAACTGTTGTATTATTTAATTCTAAAGAATCTACCTGAGCGACTAACTCATTTATCTTAAAATTTATAAGTGCATCTGTTCCGATAAAATTTGTTTCTTCAAATTCATCTGCCTTTACCTCCTTGCCAACTGCCGTTACAATTTCTTTGTCGTCATTTAACTTTATTGAGGCTACAACTACTGATTTCAACTCTGGTTTTTCATTATTCTCAATAGCCGTATTCATTTCTACCCAATCATTCTCTTTTAGAGCTACATCTTCAAAGATTATTTTCGGAATTGTCTTTTCCTCCTCTAGAGCTTCTTTTTCAGCCTCACCACCAACTACTTGGTTCTCTTTAAGCACTGTTTCATCTTGATAGCTAAAGTAGAACACAGAAGCTATTAATACCCCTATCACACTCGCTGCAACAGCATACCAAATAGTACCGCGTTTTTTTGTTGCTGATGAATTGCCTAACTCGTTAGAAATTTTATTCCATGAATTATTCGAAGGCTTAATCGTGCGTTCGTCTAACCTATCTTTTATATGTTCTTCAAATTTAATTGGTGCCATAACCTATTATATTTTGTTCTTTTATTTGTTCCTGCAACATTCTTCTGGCTTTAAACAATTGAGATTTTGATGTACTCTCGGAAATCTGTAGCATCTCTGCTATTTCACCATGCTTGTAGCCTTCTATAGCATATAATATAAACACCATCTTATAGCCTTCTGGCAGCTTATCGATAAGCATCTGAATTTGTTCTACATCTAAATCTGAAGAGAAAGACACATGCGTTTGGGTATTTCTCTCAAAAACATCATCATCAAAAACTACAAATTGCTTTTTACGGAGATAAGTAATAGATTCTCGAATCATAATTCTACGCATCCATCCTTCAAAGCTTCCTTCAAACTTAAAAGTGTGTAAATATTTAAACACTTTTACAAAACCGGTAACCATTACATCTTCCGCAAATTCCAGATCTTTTATGTATTGCCGGCAAACACTTAGCATTTTGGGTGCATTTTTTTCATACAAATACTTCTGTGCCTGTGGATTTCCAGCAATGGCTTTCTTTAAAAGAAGCTTTTCATTCGTATAAAAAGAAATAATCTTCAAGGTATTTTGGTATTGGTTTCTATAAAGGTAGACGAGTTGGTTTTTAAAAAGGTTGCCTAAGGGTGAAGATTTTTTTCAAAAAAAGAAAATTCTATACAGAACAGAAAAAAGAACACCAGTTTATTTTTTGCGATCTACTACATAATTCACCATTAATTCTAAAGACCTCTTATACTCAGAATCAGGATAGTTTGCTAATAAACCTAATGCTTCGTCTTTATACGTAAGCATTTTGGATACTGCGTATTCAAGACCTCCATTGCTCTTAACAAAGGCAATAACTTCTTTTACTCTCTTTTTATCTTTATTATGATTTTTGACTGAATTTATGAGCCATCGCTTATCTTTTTTCGAGCATGTATTCAAGACATAGATAAGTGGAAGTGTCATTTTTTGCTCTTTGATATCAATCCCCGTAGGTTTTCCTATTTGTTCTTCTCCATAATCAAACAAATCATCTTTAATTTGAAAAGCCATTCCACATAATTCACCAAATTTTCTGAATATTTCAACAGCTTCGGATTCAGGTTGTACCGAGCAAGCACCCAGACTACAACAAGCTGCAATTAGTGTTGCTGTTTTCTGACGGATAATTTCATAATAAACAGCTTCGGTAATATCCAAGCGTCTGGCCTTTTCAATCTGCAATAATTCTCCCTCGCTCATTTCACGTACAGCAATAGATATAATACGCAATAAATCAAAATCACCATTATCAATAGATAACAATAAGCCTTTTGATAATAGATAATCGCCCACTAAAACAGCAATTTTATTTTTCCAAAGCGCATTAATCGAGAAGAAACCACGGCGTTTATTACTTTCATCAACAACATCGTCATGCACTAAAGTAGCCGTATGGATTAATTCTATGACAGAAGCACCCCTATAGGTACGCTCATTGACTTCTCCATTGTTTAACAACTTAGCTGTTAGAAAAACAAACATAGGACGCATTTGCTTACCTTTCCTATTTACAATGTAGTGTGTAATTCTATTGAGTAGAGCAACCTTAGAAGACATGGACTCATAGAACTTCTTTTCGAAAAGTTCCATTTCCACATAAATTGGTTCTTTTATTTGAGCTACAATTTTCACAAATAATAATCCTAATAGGCCTTATATATTCTTGGATTGTAAAATTAGCAAAAAGGATGAAGTAATTGCCATTCCCTACTATTAATCGAGCTATAGTTCGTTAAATACTTTTAACTGTTCTTTTTTCTTATGATTTATTAGCCAATTGACCACAAGCTGCATCAATATCTTTTCCTCTAGAACGACGGACAGTTACAGCAATATTATTATTTTCTAAGGTATTCACATACATATCAATTGCCGCATTTGAAGCTTGTTGAAATTCCCCATCATCAATTGGGTTATATTCTATTAAATTGACTTTAGAGGGCGCGAACTTGCAAAACTCAACCAATGCATCGACATCTTTCTGCGCATCATTAATTCCCTTCCAAACCACATACTCATAGGTAATTCTACTTTTGGTTTTCGCGTACCAATATTGTAACGACTGTCTTAAATCTGTAAGTGTAAAATTAGCATTAAAGGGCATTATTGAAGTTCGAATATCATCAATAGCAGAATGCAAAGACACTGCTAATTTGAATTTAACTTCATCATCTGCCATTTTACGAATCATTTTTGGCACACCTGAAGTAGATACTACAATTCGCTTTGGCGACATCCCTAAACCTTCAGGAGACGTAATCTTATCGATTGCCTTTAATACATTGTTGTAGTTCATTAGAGGCTCTCCCATCCCCATAAAAACAATATTACTTAATGGCCTATTGAAATATAATCTACTTTCATTATCAATGGCCACTACCTGATCATAAATCTCATCAGGATTCAAGTTTCGCATCCGTTTTAAACGCGAAGTTGCACAAAACTTACAATCTAAACTACACCCAACTTGGCTCGACACACATGCCGTTGTTCTTGTTTTTGTTGGAATCAAAACCGATTCCACAATTAAATCATCATGTAAACGAACAGCATTTTTAATGGTACCATCATTACTTCGCTGCATCACATCTACCTTGATATGATTGATCACAAAGTTGGTTTCTAACATATCTCTAGTTTCTTTTGACACATTAGTCATAGCATCAAAAGAGTGAGCAGCTTTTTGCCACAACCATTCATATACTTGATTACCTCTGAAAGCCTTGTCTCCATTTTCTACAAAGAATTCTCGCAATTGTTCTTTCGTAAGTGCCCGTATGTCTTTCTTTTTTATGGTATCCACAATCTAAAGATAGGTGTTATTAAAAAAAAATCCCGCTACGTCTATTTTAAGATTAGAACTAAAGCGGGATTTTCTAATAATTAAAGATTTTTATAGAATTAGCATTGCATCTCCGTAAGAGTAGAACTTATATCCTTCTAGAATTGCTTCTTTATAAGCCTTTTTCATCAAATCGTGCCCCATAAAAGCAGAAACCATCATCAATAAGGTTGATTTTGGAAGGTGAAAATTAGTCACCATACAATTTGCAATACTAAATTCATGCGGAGGGAAAATAAACTTATTAGTCCATCCTTCAAAAGTATTTAACGTATGCTGCGAAGACACTCCACTTTCAAGACCTCGCATTGCAGTTGTTCCTACAGCACAAACTCTTTTTTTATTCCTCTTCGCATTATTTACTATTTCAGTAGCTTTCTCGTCTATAATTAGCTCTTCACTATCCATTTTATGTTTAGATAGATCCTCTACTTCTACTGGGTTGAAGGTTCCTAAACCAACATGTAACGTCAGTTCAGCAAAATCGATACCTTTAATTTCTAAACGTTTCAATAAATGTTTAGAAAAATGTAAACCAGCAGTTGGTGCCGCTACTGCCCCTTCATGCTTTGCATAAATAGTTTGGTAACGCTCAGCATCTTCTGCTTCAGTTTCTCTTTTTATATATTTAGGAAGCGGCGTTTCTCCTAATTCCTTCAATTTTTTCCTAAAATCGGTATAAGAACCATCATATAAAAAACGAAGTGTTCGACCCCTAGAGGTTGTATTATCAATTACCTCAGCAACTAAGGTATCATCGTCACCGAAATATAATTTATTACCAATTCTTATTTTACGGGCAGGATCTACTAAAACATCCCAAAGACGCTGTTCTTCGTTTAATTCTCTTAACAAAAATACTTCAATACGTGCACCAGTTTTTTCTTTATTCCCATAAAGTCTGGCAGGAAAAACCTTGGTATTATTCAAAACCATTACATCACCTTCATCAAAATAATTGATAAGGTCTTTAAACATTTTATGTTCAATTTTACCTGTTTCCCTATGAATTACCATTAATTTGGATTCATCCCTGTTTTCTGCAGGATATTCCGCTAAAAGTTCTTCTGGAAGCTCAAAATTAAATCCGGATAATTTCATGTAGTATTTTTTTGTTATTGTTAATGCGGCTGCAAAGATACAATCCTGAATAGGGCGTTGTCAAGTAAATTGCCTTTTATCTTTAAATTATATTAAATCAGCTCTTTAATGTTGATTTGAACCAATTTCATATCCTTCCAAAAATCAGGATACGATTTTGAAACTACCTCTGCATTATTGATTATAATAGAAGTTTTATAGGCTAAAGGAGCAAAAGCCATCGCCATTCTATGATCATTATACGTATCAATAGCGATGTCTTTATTAATGTTATTCGTAGCTTTCAAGGTCAATGTTTTATCCGTTACTGAAATAGCTGCTCCTAACTTAGATAATTCGGTGTGTAATGCTTCTAACCTATCGGTTTCCTTAATTTTCAACGTATGCAAACCTGTCAGGTAACATCCCATACCTAGTCCTAAACAAGTAACTGCAATTGTTTGTGCAATATCTGGTGCATTTGCCAGATCCCATTCTAAAATAGTAACCTGTGGAGTACTTACCTTTTTAAGGATAATGGTAGACTCTTCGAAAACAGTTTCTACTCCAAAGCGCTTATAAATTTCTGAAAGCACGCTATCCCCCTGTAAACTATTTTCTTTATATGCTGACAAAGTAATTTCGGAACCTACTTCAGATAGTGCTGCGATACTATAAAAATAGGATGCAGAACTCCAATCTGATTCAACTATTAGTGTTTTCGTTTCTACTTTTTTTATGGAAGAAACACTAATAATATTTTCTTTAAAAGAATTCTTGACTCCTATTTGACTTAATAATGCTAGAGTCATTTTTATATAGGGAATGGAAGTGATTTTTCCAACTAATTTCAGCTCAATCCCATTTTCTAAACTTGGAGCAGTTAATAATATGGCAGATATATACTGACTACTAATATTCGCTGGGAGTGAAACCGTATTTTTTACAAGTTTTTTACCGATTATTTTTATCGGAGGATATCCATCATTTTTAACATAGCTAATATCTGCACCTAAACTTAGTAGTGCATCTACCAAAACTTTGATTGGACGTTCCGTCATACGTTGTGAACCTGTAAGCACCACTTCTTTTCCTTCTTGCGATGCAAAATAGGCTGTCAAAAAACGCATCGCAGTACCTGCATGGTGAATATCAACCTCTCCATGATTAATTTTCAAACCTTTTGCCATTACTTGGGCATCATCAGAATTAGAGCAGTTTTCAATACCTAAATTTGAGTACAAAGCTTGCAACAACAAGATTCTATTAGACTCGCTCTTAGAGCCTGTAATTTTAATAGTAGATATAATATGATTGCTCTCTGGAGGTAATAATTGTAGTCTCAATATAATACGATTTAGAAATATGGTAGTCTAAAAAAATAAGAGACAAATATACACTATTTAAGCTTTTTATTGTTGTGATGCCTATCATGATCACGCTTGGTTTTTAAATCTAACTTTTTATCAAAAGCTTGTTGTAAATCTATTCCTGTTTGGTTTGCCAAACATAATACAACAAAAAGCACATCTGCTAATTCTTCACCAAGATCCTTATTTTTATCCGATTCCTTTTCACTTTGTTCACCATATCTACGTGCAATAATACGCGCTACTTCACCAACTTCTTCGGTAAGTTGTGCCATATTGGTAAGTTCATTAAAATAACGAACTCCATGTTCTTTTATCCAATTGTCTACTGCTTGTTGTGAATCAGCTATGTTCATGTCTTTATATTTTAGACAAAACTACTTTTTCTGTTTCTTTTTCTACTAAAAGTCTATAAAATTCTTTTAAAGACGTATAATCTTGTATACCGATAATAGAAGAATTCATTGTGGTTGTAACTAATATACTAATCTTATTCTCTGCACTTGTAATGTTATAACTGAAAGCACCCATATCCTTAGGCAAACTCAAAGCGATAGGTTCTGGCATAGATTCAATTTTAAAACCTTCTGGTATTTCTATAGCCATCATTAACTTATCTACCCACGGATACCCAAAATCGATTGGGTAATTCCTCTCCGCTAATTTAAAAGGATTCTCTTTTTCTGTTTTAAACAAAGTTGGGGAAAAATAAATTTTAGTTCCAATTACATCAGCTTGATTTTCAATAAAAAACTCAAACTTTTCAGTTACTGCTTTTCCTTCCTCTTTTTTGTTTTCTACAGAAAAATTAGAGATTTCCATCCCGCTAAGTTTATTCTCTAAATTATCTAAATAATCTTCTTCGCCAATTTCATTATTTACATTTCTATAATTATAGGCATTGTAATCTGAATATATTGTTCTCATAACGCCATCCAAGCTTCCATCTGATTGAAGTGAAGCCTGAATCATATTAGTTTCCTGAGATTGCATTTTTGCACCTAATGGTATAGCGGTCGACGAACCGTCTTCTTTAATTAATCTTCCAAACCAGTTAAGAGCTCTCTTGGGTATCATATCTGGCTCCGCATATTTATTGGTCGCATCTAACAATACAATCTCATTATTTATTTCAGCAGATGCTATAACATAATTAAATCCTTCTCTAGTTGGAAATAGCGGAACACCGTTATTTCGTGTACTCACTAAAACTGGATACGCTTTTAAACCTGCTTCTTTTAACATAGCTACAAGCAATAAGTTAATATCGGCTACATTCCCGGTTTTTTCCTTAAACGCATTTTTGACACCTTGATCTGTATACTTCCCATAATAGCCATTCCAATTCATAAGTTTTTGTACATAAAAAAAAACAGCATTCATTTTCTCATTTTCAGTAGCCGTATTTGCTAAAATGATGGGTAATTCTTCTTTAAAATACCTTGTATTCTCTAGCTGTCTTCCAAAGTTTGGACTATCATATATCGTTTCCACCACTTTATCCCAAGTGGTGGAATAACTTTTCCTAGGCTGTTGAGGAAATTGCACATATTGCAATTCATAATCAATGGCCGACCTATAATTATTCATATTATTTACAAAAGGTTCTTCTTTTAAAGCAGGTACATCCATCATGCTATATGAAGCAATATTTATTAGATAATCTATTGAATTTGAACTAAATTTAGTACTTGTAGTGGAAAAACCCGAATTTCCTGAATTTCTTGTTTTACTTTGTATCGTAATTTTTCCAGATTTACGGCTTATCTTAGGTATAGCATTTAAATATCCTTTAATGCTCGGATTAAAAACAAAATATTCTGGAGTGGCTATTGAAATTTCTTGCTTCTTAATAGGAATATCGTATTGCAAAACAATCTCATCTATACTATAAGAAAAAGGTGATTCAAGGGTATATGTATATTCTATAACACTCCCTTCTTTTACATTAGGCAGTGTGAATTTTTCTTTATTGTAATATTTTGAAACTTCTTCTGTAAACGTATCGGAACCTTTTAACTTTGTTTCTTCAATTTTACCAGCTACTAAATTGTAGGTATACGCCTTAAGGCTTTTAAATGATTCTTTTTCACTTCCTGTATCACTTTTATATAATTGCTCAGATACCGTTGCATAATCAAAGCCTTCTTTTTTATATATTTTTACGCGTTCGTGAACATCAGTAACAACCTTAAAACCTGAAGATTGTATATACACATAACGAATACTCAATTCTCTAAATAATACAGACGCTACCGTCGAAGAATCTCTATCGTAATACTTTTCAGCTAATTCTTCCTCGGAAACTTTTCCAAATTTATAATCTTGTGCCGTTATATGTAATGCACATAAAAATAAAGTTACAACTACTAGTTTTGAAGATAGCTTCATAGAATAATGGGTTAAGGTTTTTTAATTAAAACTACTTTGGCATTGTCATTATTAGATACTTCTTTTCTGAAATTTCTATAATCGTCATATTTTTCTTTTGAATAATCGCCTTCTTTTATTAATAATTTGCGCTTATATAATAATGATTTACCCTCGTTTGTTTCTTCAATCGTCATGATGTAAGTACCAAATTCATTCTCGATATTTTCAGCGTTCGGTATAGCTTCTACCTTATAACCTTGGGGTAAATTAATTACAAATTCATCCTCGTCTAAAAACCCCCGTTGTATTTCTAATGGTAATTGCCTATTTCTATATCTTTTGGGCACGAAACCATTTTTATTAAATGCATTAACAGCAAACAAAATTCGCTCTCCACTTTTTGTTCCATAATTAGTTGCAGAAACACTGATATTTTCAACAAACTCTACTGTATCAACATCATTCGTAAAGTCAAAACTTCTAATATTTAAATTATTAATATTACTCCAATTATTTTTGTATTGTTCAATGATATCATCTTCTGATTTATCTTTCATGGGGAAATGATTATCGTATTGAATGCCCTTTGTTTTAATTGTAATATCTCCTTCAAGAGAATTATTTTCTGAAAGAGAATAAGTTGCAATCATTACTTGTGCGTTTTGTTCATTTAAGTAGGTCGTGGTAGTTGCCAGTTCTCCTCCCTCTGGCTTTATTACCAAAACCTGCCGACCATCTGTAAAATCTCCTATAAATCCAAATGGATGTATTTGTGATGTACAATCGATCCAATACAACTTTTCATTATACGGAATTGCCAAAATAACATGATCTCCAGCACCTAAGTCCGGAAAATCTGATTCAAAATTAACTTTATAATTTCCAGATTCTACATGTGTATAGTATGAGATAACTCCCACCTCACTTAGCAAAGCCTTGGTATAATTTGTCAATCCTTTACAATCACCATATTTAACTCTATCTACTTCAATGGCAGTAATAGGTTGCAACCCTCCTATGCCTACTTGCACACTTATATACCTCGTATTTTCTTGAACATACCTATAAATTATTTTAGCCTTTTCAAGATCATCAGTACTTTTCTCAACCAAAGAATGAACTTTATTTTTTGTTTCTTCAGAAAGTTCATCACGCCCTCCAATTAAGTTAGAATACATCCATAGACCTACATCTTTCCAATTCTCAATTTTCCCGTTATACCCTCCGTAATAAAAATTTACCATGCGCGACATTACCTGAGGAGCAATCTTTTTAAAAGACGGGCTTAATGATTCATATTTAATCGCATAAATATTAGTTGCTTCATAAATAATAGTGTTCTCGGTTTCGGTCTTTCGAACATCAATATGCTCGAGATTCTTTTCTTTAAGAATCGGTTTTAATTCTGGCGAATTATAATTAATCGAATACTTACTTTTCTCCGTACTTACTAAAAAACCATCTAAAAAATACCAGGAAGGAATATTGGCGGTATTTTGAGTTTTTATCTCTGAAGTAAATTCAACGGTATATGGATAGGTAATTGGCGTATACTCTAAATACAAAACTCTAGAATCGGAGTATAAAGTTCCACCATTTACTACACTTACATCTTTAAAATCTTTCCGTTTAAATTTTTCGAGCTCTATGCCATTTTGATCATACATTATTGCTTGTATATTCAAAATTTTAATATCGTCATTAAACCATTCTCGTACCCGTGCAAAATCATCTCCCAATTGATTCAAAATAGTCACCACTCTTTTTTTATTCACAACCATTTCTTGAATGGAATTGATATGAATAGTTGTTTCATCTAGTCGCACAACAGCATTAGCATTTTTTTTAAGCGCTGGAGCTATAGTAAGGGATTGATAATTTAAATTTTGGGATGAAACAAGCTGACAGAAGAAAGTCGCCGTTAGAAAAATAAATATGCGCATTAGGTTTGGGTCGGTTTGATAATTGGTCAACACTAATTTAATGCAAATTCTTACTTAATCAACCAAAAAATCGACAAAAATCGCTATTCCCTGTTTTTGGTATCGATTAAAATAGTTACTGGACCATCATTCAAAAGCTTAACCTTCATATCAGCACCAAAAATACCAGCGCCTACTTTTTTATCAAGGTCATTTTCTAATTGAGTAACAAATTGTTCATATAATGGTATCGCTACTTCTGGCCTAGCAGCCTTTATATACGATGGTCTATTTCCTTTTTTAGTTGCTGCATGTAAGGTAAACTGGCTCACAACTATGGCATCACCATTAAGATCTAAAAGTGATTTATTCATTACACCTTCATCATCATTAAAAATACGAAGATTTACAATTTTTCTTGACAACCATTCTATATCTTCTAGCGTATCCGAGTTTTCTATTCCCAAAAATAAAAGAAGACCTTCTTTTATTTTAGCTATGCGTTTATTATCAACTGTAACGCTCGCCTTGGAAACTCTTTGAATTACTACTCTCACTTTTTCTCCCCGTAAATATCTGTTCTATAATTTTCTTCCTCACCGGTGATTATTTGCACATAACTTTTGTACCTACTCCAAGCAACTTCATCTTTATCCAGCGCCTCTTTAATAGCACAATTAGGCTCCTCGATATGTAAACAGTTATTAAATTTACAATGCTGCTTCAATTTAAAGAATTCTGGAAAATAATTTCCTACTTCTTCTTTTTCCATATCCACAACCCCAAATCCTTTAATCCCGGGAGTATCAATTATTTTAGCGCCGATTTGCAAATCAAACATTTCGGCAAAGGTGGTCGTATGTTGCCCTTGTGAATGTTGTGTTGATATTTTTTTGGTTTTTAAATCTAATTGTGGCTCAATAGCATTTACCAAAGTAGATTTCCCTACACCAGAATGTCCAGAAAACATACTAGTCTTGTCTATCATCAACTCTTTAACTTTGTCTATGTTCTTGCCTGTTGTTGAAGAAATTCCAATACAAGTATACCCTATATTTCTATAGGTAGCTGCTAAATATTTTATTTCCCCTAATTCTTCTTCATTATAAGTATCAATTTTATTGAATAATAAAATAGCAGGAATATGATACGCTTCAGCAGTAACTAAAAAACGATCGATAAAGCTCGTTGAAGTAGGAGGATTATTTAAAGTTACCATTAAAAAAACCTGATCTAAATTAGCCGCAATGATATGAGTTTGCTTAGATAGATTAACAGATTTACGAATGATATAATTTTTTCTATTGGAAATATCATTAATTACGCCAATAGTCTCATCTCCATTTTTTTCTATTTCAAAAGTCACCAAATCACCAACAGCAATAGGATTTGTACTCTTAATTCCCTTAATCCGAAATTTACCTTTAATTCTGCATTCGTAGAAACTACCATCTGTTGCCTTTACAGTATACCAACTTCCGGTTGATTTATATACGACCCCTTTCATTAAATTTCTTTACAATTTATATAATACAAAATAACAACTTTTCTATGTAACAACTGCATTCAATGCATTTGCATTTTTTAAAGGCTAATTAGAAAATAATCAAAATAGAAAGAAATAAGTTGCCATTTTAGGAGTTAGTATTGAATAACCAAAATTTAAATACCATGAAAAAAGTTTTATTATTTGCCATTTTACTAGTGGCGATGTCTATTGATGCTAATGCTCAGCAATTTAAAATAATTACTAGTATTGAATCTATTGTTCCTAATGGATTAGGTCGTTCTCGGATTATCTCTGCAAACGAAGAGAAAGATTACCAAGAATACACTACCACACAAACTGAAGAGGATAACACAAGAAATAAATCTAAAAGGGACGAAATTAGAGTAAAAGAATTTGATGAGACAAAATTGTTAAACTTTTACAACATTGGAGGTATTCGCTTTCAGAACATTGCAGCGAATGATGCTATTATTACTTCTAAAATTAACACAATGATAAAAGAAGGATGGGAACTTGCCTTTGTAACTAGTGCTGTTGAGAGTGAAGGCGGAAAAGGTGACGGTCAAGGTATTTTTATTACTAGATATATCTTTAAGAAATAAGTTACCCTTGTATAAAAAAGCAAAAAGGCTTTGTTCTAATCAAGAAAGAACAAAGCCCTTTTTATATCATAAATATTCTTAATTCATAATGCGTATGCGGCCACCTGCAAATGTGTTTTTATTTATCTCTTTAGGGTTTCCGTATACATCTACATCACCACCTGCTTTCACCTTAATATCTACACTTTCAGATGCATAAATTTCGGCTTCTCCTGCGGCAGTTATTTTAACTTTGGACACTTGAGATCTTAGGGCTTTACCTTCAAAAATTCCGCCTGTATTTAAAACTATATTTTGACTCTCCGCGATACCCGAAGCTTCAACAATACCACCAGTTACAGCTCTAACCGTAACATAATCCACATCTAAACCTATTTTTATCTGCGCCCCTTCTTGCGTTTTAAGCTCAATTGCATTTTGCTCGATAGTTTCGTTTGAGGTTATTCTCGCACCTTCATTACCATCAATAACGTTTATATTGGTGTAATACACTTCTACAAACGTATCTTCTCCATGAAATATCTTATCCAACTCCATTCGAATTTTAAGCACACCATTTTTATTCACTAAATTAATATCACTTACATTCTCCCCTTTAATTAAAACTCTATTCTCATCAGATTTTATAAGATTTACTTCAATTAAGTCGAATACCTTAATCTCATTAAAATTTCCCATATCTTTATCAATAATCCTTTGTGCTACAGCATTTAAAGAAATTAATAATACACAAATAGCTATAATTTTTTTCATAATATGTTCGTTTTTGATTTCTATAAAGACAATAACTTTGTAAGAATGTTACAGTTTTGAAAATAAAAAAACCCGTTCATAAAAACGGGTTTCAATTTCAATATAAATCAATAGTGTTTTACACTTATGAATTAATCACTTTCTCTTGATGATTAATAGATTCTTGGTGAATTGCTTTAAACATTTTCAAAACAAATTCTTCACTTAATCCTTTTGATTCACCTTCTAAAATCATGGCTCCTAAAATCTGATTCCATCTATTAGATTGTAATACAGCAACATTTTTTTGCTTTTTCAATCCTCCGATTCCGTCTGAAATCTTCATCCTTTTACCTAGCATTTCAATTAACTGACTATCTACTACATCAATCTGAGCTCTTAGATTACTTAACTCACTATTATACTCTGCTTCTGGATCGGTCTCCTTTCTAATTTTTAAATCACGCATAATCTGAATTAATTTTTCTGGCGTAACTTGCTGAGCAGCATCACTCCAAGCATTTTCTGGATCAAAATGTGTTTCGATCATTAATCCATCAAAATTCAGATCTAATGCCGTTTGCGATACGTCAAAAATCATATCTCTATTCCCAGTAATATGAGAAGGATCGTTAATTAAAGGTAAGTCAGGAAATTTGTTTTGAAACTCAATCGCTAATTGCCATTCTGGAATATTTCTATATTTTGTTTTCTCATAAGTTGAAAAACCTCTATGAATAGCTCCTAGATTTTTTACACCAGCAGTTTTCAATCTTTCTATACCGCCTAACCATAGTGCTAAATCTGGGTTTACTGGGTTTTTAACCAAAACAATTTTATCGGTTTCTCCTAAAGCATCTGCAATTTCCTGCATTATAAAAGGACTTACGGTTGAACGTGCACCAATCCATAATAAATCTACATCATGCTCCAATGCTAACTTTACATGTGCAGCATTTGCTACTTCAGTACAAGTTTTCATTCCAGTTTCAGCTTTAACTTTTTGTAACCATTTTAAACCTAACGCGCCTACTCCTTCAAACATTCCTGGACGAGTTCTCGGTTTCCAAATACCTGCACGATAATAGTTTACATCAGTATCTTTTAATTCATGAGCAATTTTTAACACTTGCTCTTCGGTTTCTGCACTACATGGCCCTGCTATTACTAGAGGATGATCTAAT
>TARA_R110002050_G_scaffold30267_4_pt1 | contig 28696 bp, 30 predicted proteins | sample TARA_R110002050 | Tara Oceans TARA_R110002050 (sample SAMEA4396988) | marine metagenome | biome: Polar Biome; feature: [DCM] deep chlorophyll maximum layer (ENVO:01000326); material: water (ENVO:00002006), including particulate matter (ENVO:01000060) such as... | depth 25 m
CTTGCATCATCATGCTCCCAACCTCTGAGTGAATCTACCGCCCTATTCTCTTTAAAATATTCTTTAAATAATTTCATTTTTTTGTACTTGTTTGTCCTCCACTAAAGTTAGCCCTACTGAATTCTAATCTATCTACTAATTTAACTGCGTCTCCTGCTTTAGATACACTTACATACCCCTCAGGTGATGTTACTTTTAATGTACCATCCTCTGCATCAAGGAAATGCTTTGTACTATATACGGCATTATTATATTTATTAATAAAAATTTGCTTTGCTTGTGAGAGTAATTTACTAACTTTAAGTATATTAACAATGCTATCTTTTTGCCCTTTAAACTCAGCTATCTTCTTCTTAAAACTCTCTTCAACCTTTACCTTACCGGCTTTAGATTTTCTTTTATCTATTTCTTTAGCCATCCGACCTCTAAACCACTCTACGAAATTGTTATATGAATTTTCAGGATCTTCGAGAAATGTACCTCTCTGTATTTCTGAGTTAGCATAAATGTTTAGAAGATCTAACGGTAAATCTTTATAGTTAATTTTTACTGAATCTGCTGTTTTAACTAGATCTCTAATTTGCTTAGCTTCATCCTTTGTAAGTGTTACAGTTCCAGTAGCATCAGTAAATACCGCATCATCTACCCAAACACCAGGGATCTTCTTAAGACCTCTAACGTTAATACCATATTGCGGTGAGCTATTAAGATCATCATACCCCGTATGGAAGACTATACCAAATACTGAATTAGCAATTTCTTGACCCAACTTCGAATCTGCTTCAACTGCATATTTAATAGTATTAGGTTTAAAGATATAATGTGCTACACCATCAATGTTTACCTTACCTACAGATGATGAATCAAACATAAAGTCTCCTTGGAGTATACCTTTGATACCTAATTTAGGTAGATACTTAAGAGCCTTCTTAAGTTTATCCGCTAACCCAGGTGCATGACCATGATTCATTTCTACATCATTATCAGTATAGTTAATCTTTGGCTCTTTATTAAATATAGATTTTGTACCAACAAAAAATTTACCGGTATCAGGATGTTTACCGGCAAATATAGCAGGTGCACCATCCCACTTAACTGAAGTATTAACTTTACGTTTACTTTTACCTTGTAAATGTGAAAGTAGGTCAGTAATAAAGCCTCTAGCTGTATTGTATCCTTTCTCTCCTTTAGTTAGAATCAATTCTTCTAAATGAGTAAGATGCGTATTAGCTTTAGTAGCTTCTTCTATAAGCTTGTATTGTTCATAATATAATTTAAAACTCTCCATAATTTATCTAAGTGTAAGATTATAACCACCTCGACCTCCACCGGTGTTAGGTGATATACTAATATCGTTAGAACTATTAATCATATCATTAATAGTACGTTCTATATTTTCTTTATAAGAAGCAGTAAAGGGTCCTAGAGTTAACATGTTAAAATTATCTTTATTAAATAATGTAAAATATGTAAATCCTTGCTGACCTTCTTCTTTATGATATTCTACAATTTGTATTGCTGCAGCAATTGCACGTGAAACCTTACCCTGATCTAAGTTTCGGTTTTGCGATATAGCATTCTCGATAATAGGACTAGCAATATCTGCTTCTGAAGAGAATAATCTTAACCCGCCTAACAATTCAGCCTCACTAGCTGAAGAGAAAAATCTATTTGACGAGGCTCCCTCTTTTTCATTTCGCTCTTTAATCTGATCGACAAATATCTTAAGATAATCGTTAATAGATGTTTGATTATCAACTGTTTTAATATTATTAAAATAAGGTTTATTTTTTGTATCTTTATAAACAGCTTTAACCTTTACTTCAATATCATCAATAGAATCTATATTATTAATTACTCTATCCACTACACGCTGTTGAGGTGCACTTATTGTACTAAAATCAAAATTTGTTATAGCAGATAATACTTTATTAACCTGATCTTCATCTAAACTTGTAGTTAGTTGGTTTGATTTAATAAAATTATTAAAATTTCTAATAAGTGATAATGTTTTACCTTTACCTGGCCGGCCAGCGCCCGCTTTAAGTTCAATTAAGTCGCCGTTTGGTAAAACAATATCACCTTCTGCTGGATTTTTACCTTCTGAGAAAAGAGTTATAACTGCTTCGCCTGGACCAACTCCAACTGATCCTTCTTCAAATGTTATATTAGAAATTTTAGTTATAGCATCACTATCTGTAATATACTTTAAACTTTTAGAGGCAGCTAATTTTTCAATATGACGCTTGAAGTTAGTACTACCGTCTTTAAGAGCAGTCTCTAAAACTTTTATATTACCTGCATTTTTAAGATATGTTAACAATTTAACCTCATCATAAAACTTACGTAAAACGCCTCTATTATCTAACTGAATAGAAGAGCTGTAAATAGATTTTAATCTAGAATCTAATGCAAATTGAGCTGCTTCAGTATCCCATCCAGCTGATTCAATCCATTTTTTGATATCAGTAGATTCTTCTCCTTTAGAAAGTCGTAATATTTTTTTAGCTTGGTTATCCGGAAGTTCTATCTGCTGTACATTACCATCAGAATACTCAATCGATATATTAGCTTCACCTAACACATTTAAATGTTTGCGTTGAGATACAATTTTACCTTTTACATTGTCATATAAATCTGCTAAATCCCTACTACTATAATTCATGATTCAATATCAGTAATTTTATCTAATGATTGTTCAGTATCAACAGGGCTTATTTCTAGAAAATTTTCGATAGTTTCAACTACATCTTTAGGGTTACCTTCTAGCATTGTAGATTGTAATTCTCTAGCAATCTTAGCTTCACTATCATCTGCTGTATGTAAAAAGGCCTTAACTACTAATCCAATTAAATATTTCTCTCCTTCGGCAGTAAGAGGTGTAGGCGCTTCAGGCTGCTCTGTTACATCTGTTGCATCAGCTAAACCTAAATCCTCATCTTGTTCAAGTAAGGTTTTATACTTCTCTATTAATTGTAATGTTTTCATAATTTTGTCTATACTTTTTGAGCTACCGCTTTAACTTTCGCTGCAACTTTTTTATACATATCACCTAAAGCTCTTTCTAAAGTTTTCTTAGGATCTCTTTGAAAGGAACGCCTTCTCGGATCTTTAACTAAGTCACCAGCTACTTTTAATGCATCAGTTTCATCCGGTGACAACACACCACTTTCATCCTCTGCTGGTACTTCGATATCTTCCCCCATTTCAATGATTTTTTTAATATTCATGAAGAGGTCATAAGCATACTCTGTACCAGAAAGATCTACCTTTGATACATCACCATCAGGCCCGCGTAATACTATCTCATACTTAGAATTACCTGGAGTGTTTTCCTCCACCAACTTAAGAAAGTTTTTCATACATATATTTATGGAAGTAGTGATCGTTTTATATTTATATTACTTTTAAATTTATGTTCTAGTTCTTTTAAGTCATACCTTCGAACAAAGTTAAAAAATTTTTGAAAACTAACTGCTGATACATCTTTTTTAATGTAAGCACTATACTCTCTATTTGCTATAAATTCATTAAAATCACATGTATCATAAGTAATATTTGATGGTAGGGAATTAAAAAGTCTTTTAACTAATTTAGATTCTATACTATCTGATGTCTTATAATAAAACCATTTACTATCTGATGTTTCAGAGCAAACGTCTAATATCTGATTAATAATAAAATGCAACCCTAGTTTATTTTTATCAGCCCTAGACAATGTTAATTCATTCTCAGCTATATAGAGAGTATACTCTTTAAACGAATTATACAATGAGTAATTAAGATCAATAAATGTAATATCTCTTTCAGTATCTACTACATATTGAGAAGTCATATATCAATTATATATCTTTTCCTTTTCCTATACGACAATTAATTATACCGTTGTAAAAGTCTTCTCTAAGTAAAACCTCTTCTTCAAACTGTAATTTAGCTTCATGGTAACTTAATTGCCACTTAGAAACACAAAACTTTATAATTTCAAACTTAAAATTATCTTTACCTAGACGCTTAATATCTTTATTAAGTTCATTAGAGGAAGACGTGTAATCACGCCAATCTGTCTCCTTAATAATATGTCTTTTATTTTTTTTACCTTTAAGTGGAGGTCGTTTAATTGTAGTTAGGCATTGCTTTTTACCAATATATTTTTTATTAGTTTGTAAATTAGTAATTTTATATATGAATCCAAATGGTACTGTAGTATTTTCACACAGTATATTTGACTCCCAATGACCTAAATCAATTACGTTTTTTTCTGACACGATTTTTCTTTTTCCGCTTTTTTTTCTTCTTCTTAATTAAGGTGCCTCTTGTCTGTATGCCACCCAAAACCTTAGGTCTTCGTGCATCGCCAGGCGCGTAAAAATCTGATGAGTTAATATTTTCTGGTGGATTAAATCCTCCAGGTGATCCACCTAATGCATCAGTAGTATTAATATCTTCGTGAAGATAATATAAAAAGATCTGCTCAAACTTATTACTTGATTTTGGCATATAATTATTTATATTATATGTATGGAACTTCTTCAAAGATATATCAAAGAGGTTGGTGCAGATTTAGTTATCGATGATTTTAATCTTAAAAATGTACAGCTTAAATTACCGGCTACAAAACATTTTTGGGTAGCAAGATTAGTTGAAGCACGTGTCGCAAAAGATAAACTAATTAAATCTAAAAAACAACGTAAGAAAGATATAATTAAGGAAGTTATTTCCGCATCACCTATTAAGATATCTATAACAGCGGCTGAGCAAGCAGCAGAGAAGCATGACGCTATTATGTCTATTGCAGATGATATCAAAGAATATGATTTAATAATAACTTATCTTGAAAAGGTTGAGAAGATATTACATCAAATGACTTGGGATTGTAAAAATATTATAGAGATTAACAAGTTAGAAACTTTATGATAACATTTGATTATATTAAAAGTTCTAATAGGCTTGTAATAAATTGCGAAGATAAGGCTATTCTTAGTCAAATACGTGAAAATTTTAGCGTTAATAATGATGATGCTAGGTTTGCTAGACGTTTTAATAAGTTTGCTCCGCGTAGAAAGTACGTTATAACACCTAACGGTACATGCGAATTAGGGTTATATTGGGATATTCGAATATTTCTACGTGAAAATCAAATCAATATAGATGTTAACATTACAGATAACCTACGTTCAGTCCTCAATGTAGGTATACCTGGTGTTATATACAATAATTTTAAATTTACATTACGTGATTATCAGCTGGATGTAGTTGAACGTGCATTGAGCTTAGGGAGAGGTACATGTGTACTAGGGACAGGTGCAGGTAAGACATTTACAACTGCAGCTCTTATTGAGAATTTTTATAGAAAAGCTCCGGATATTGATACATTTAAATGTTTAGTTATTGTACCAGACCTAGGATTGGTTGAGCAAACATATAAAGAATTTATAGAATGCGGTTCTACATATAAACTTACGAGATGGACTGGTAGTATCGATCCTGATCTAACAGCTAATGTTATAATCGCTAATACTGGAGTAATTCAAAGTAGGTTTGATAAAAATGATTGGATAAAATATATAGATTTGTTAATAGTTGATGAGTGTCATCGTATAACAGCAACATCTAAAACAGCTAAGCTTATTAAACAAATTAAAACGCAGAATAAATTTGGGTTTACAGGTACGTTATCCGAGAATCTGCTAAATAAATGGGCTGTAATAGGTAGATTAGGTCCAGTTATATATGAAAAGAATAGTTATGAGTTAAGACAGGAAGATCATCTTGTAAATGTGACTGTCAAAGTACTGACTCTCAAATATTCGAAGCCTTTACGCTATGTTACAGATAACAAATATAAAGAAGAGCTAGATTTCATTTACGATTCACATGATCGTAACAATTTCATACTTAAAGTATGTGAAAAGCTTAGTAATAATACCCTATTACTAGTTAATCATATAAAACATGGCGAAAAACTGGAAGAATATCTAGCAAATGTAACAGATAAGCAGGTATTCTTTATACGTGGCGAGGTAGAAGTCGACGAAAGGGAAAAAATTAAACAAATAATGGAGAATAGTTCTAATGTTATATGTATCGCTATTAGTGCTATCTTTTCAACAGGTGTAAACGTTAAAAACTTGCATAATATTATTTTTGCAGCTGGAGGTAAGTCCTTTATCCGTACAGTTCAATCAATAGGTAGAGGTTTAAGAAAACATAATACAAAAAACAAGCTAGTAATACTAGATATATGTGATGATCTAGTATATGGTGTAAAGCATAGTGCTAAACGTAAGCAAATTTATAATAAAGAAAAAATTTCTTATACTGAGAAGACTTTTAACATTTAATACCTTGTTTTTTAGTAATAGTATGCTATATTAATATAATGTCCAAGGAACAATACTATATTCAACCTAAGATCTTTAAAGAGTCTCTTCGTAAGTATTATGATTCAGACAATTTGACAGATGACTTGGCTGAAAATATTAAAAAGATTGCCTACGGTCTAAGTTATAATTCTTCTTTTATAAATTATACGTATAAAGATGATATGATAGGAGATGCTCTTATTAAAATGTATTCTGCTTTAAAGCATAAAAAATATAAATTTGAAACTGGATCTAACCCCTTTTCGTACTTTACTACAATAGCATATCACGCTTTTATTAATCGTATCAAGAAAGAGAAGAAACATCACGAAGCTATTTGTAATTATAAAGAAAAAGTTTACGAAGAATACATGGCAGACCCTAACAATACTCACGGTCATATATATGTAAAGCCAGTTGATGATGATTCCGACGATTAATAATTCTAAAGTCGCTATTATATCTGACTTACACTTAGGTGTACATGGTAACAGCCCGGAATGGCATAAGAATGCTGTTGAGTGGGCTAACTGGTTTAAGCAGGAATGTATATCAAACGATATTGTTGATATTATTTTTTGCGGGGATTGGCATCATAACAGAAGTGAAATATCTGTAAGTACATTACAAGTATCAGCTGATATTTTAGATATACTAGCGGATTTTAACCTTATTATAATAACAGGTAATCATGATATCTATTACAAATATAGAACTGATGTTAATTCTCTATCGGTCTTCAAGAGTAGAAAAAATATAACCGTATTAGACAAGTATCAGACTGTTGAAGCGTTTGATAAGAAAATATCTTTTTGTCCATGGAATACATCTATTAGTGAAATTGAGAATAGTGATATAATTTTTGGTCATTTTGAAATTGAGACGTTTAAAATGACAGCTTTTAAAGTATGTGAAGAAGGATTAAAGATAAAAGATCTTCTTAAAAGGTCAAGCTTAATTATCTCAGGTCATTTTCATACAAGACATGAAAAGAAGTTTGGCGCTGGTACTATATTATATGTAGGTAACCCGTTTCAGATGGATTTCGGTGATACAGAAAATCAAAAAGGTTACTACATATTAGATATCAATAGTAATAACTATCAATTTACTCCTAATAATGTTTCATCGCGATATAAAAAGCTTAATTTAAGTGACCTCGTACGTGAAAAAAATATTACACCATATATTATTGAGAGTATAGCTAATAATTTAGTTAAACTTAAAATTGATATGAATATATCGCAAAGTGATATGGATATATTATTGAGTGTTCTACATAAGCTTAAACCTGAATCATTAACTGTAGATTATGATATTAATTTCAATAGATTATTGAATGATACGGTAGATGTAGAAGATATGTCAGGGATTGAGATAAATCAAGCTATTCAAGAATTTGTAAAGCTGTTAGATATTGGTAATAAGAAGGAAATTATTGATTATACATTAGACTTATATGAAAGAAGTAAATTTTCAGCGAATTAGTATAGTAAATTTTTTATCTGTCGGTGATGAGGTAGTATCTGTAGACTTTAATAAAGGTTTGCATGTTATAACAGGTATTAACTACGATAAACCTGACCGTAGAAATGCAATAGGTAAAAGTACAATAGCAGACGCTATATATTTTGCAATTTTTGGTGAAACCTTACGCGATATTAAAAAGGATCTTATACCTAATAATATGACTAGCGGTAAGACTCATATTGAATTAGATTTTGAGGTTAAAACTCCAGCTGGTATAAATCAATATAAGATAGTACGTGAATTAGGACCTTCGAAGGTTTATATCTATAAGAATGATAAAGATAAAACAAGAGATAGTATATCAAATACGAACAAATATATTTGTGATGTAACTAGCGCTTCACCTTCTATTTTTAAAAACTGTATTATAATGACAGTTAATAATGCTATACCGTTTATGGCAAAAAATAAAGTTGAAAAGCGAAAGTTTATTGAAGATATTTTTGGTATGGAGGTATTTTCTCAAATGCTATCAACATTACGTGCTGAATATAATGAAATTAAAAAGGATTATGATATTGAAAGTACTTTATTAGATGAATTAAAGAAAACATATAATGAATATATATCTCAACGGGATGAAGTAATTAGCAAGCGTAATAGTAAAAAGGAGGTTTATAAAAACAGGCAGCAGAATAATATAAACGATTTACATAAATTAGAATCACATATAACGGAATGCGAAACTAAAGATTTGACAAGTATTAAGAGTTCAATCGATGAATTAAATACACGCGTAGCTAAATGTGATACAAAAATCGTTGAACAGTTAGAAGCTGTTAGTTCAGAAAAAGCTAAACGTAACCATCTTAAAAATACGCTAGAAAAGTTAGGTACTAAAGAAGAGACTTGCCCCGTTTGTTTAAGACGAGTTGAAGATCATGATATAGATCATATCAATAACGAAAAGAAAATACTAACATCTAATTTAGATGATACATGTACAAATATTAAGGCTATAACTAAATCACTTAATAATTATCGTAATGTAAAATGTAAAATAATTGAGGCGGTTAATGATAAAAATAAAAAGTTAGTAGATGCTAAATTAGCTGAACAACGTGTTGATAGTATTAAAGATAAAATTAAACAAATAAATAAATGGCAAGAAGAGCTTCTAATAGACTTAGAAGCAATAGAAAGTACAGATACAGACTTCGATAATTTAATTGATACATCAGGTGAGAGAATTAGCAATTTAGCAAAAAAGGTAGATGATCTTAAAAAGCAAATATCTAAATTAGATGTTGTTAAATATGTAGTATCTGAAGAGGGTGTTAAGTCTTATATTGTTAATAAACTATTAGAACTACTAAACAGTAGATTACTACAATACCTTAAAAGATTAGATTCTAATTCTATATGCATTTTTAATGAATATTTTGAAGAAGAGATAATTAATGAAAAGAATAAGATATGTTCTTATTTTAATTTTTCTGGTGCAGAAAGAAAGGCTATTGATTTAGCATGCTTGTTTACGTTTTCAGACATTAGAAGGCTTCAAGGCGGTGTTAGATATAATATTAGTATATATGATGAATTGTTTGATAGTTCATTTGATGAAAAGGGTATTGAAATGGTGACACAGATATTACAAGATCGTGTTAATGAACTAAACGAAAGTACAATTGTTATATCACATAGAAAGGAATCTATCAAAGCTGTTACTGGTGATGTTATATTCTTAACTAAGCAAAACGGTATAACGCGTAGGGTTGATTATACTGAAATTTAATATAAATAGCACCGATGTTTACACCACCATTCGTACAACCTCATGTACAGCCGCACCCCGCGCCATATTATAATTCTGCGCCTCAAAATAATCCCAACCCGGGTCGGAATAATGCTGAACCACCTGAAATGTCTTTACCTAGATATATTAATTATTTAGCTGATCTTTCCGGGTGTGGTCATTGGAGAGTTCTTTGGCCAGAACAAGTTATTAACGCTACATCTGTTGGTATCTCCCATTCTATTACATCTATGGTTACTGATCCTAGATTTTACCAGAATGTAAAAGTTGTTAAACTTCAAAGACAAGCATCAAATACTCAAGTTCAATTTGTTAAATTTCTTAAAAATATACAACAAGAATATGGATTTAAATTAATGTATGAAGTAGATGATGTTGTATTCAGAGAAGATATTCCTGATTACAATAAATTTAAGTTCGCATTCGATAATGATGAAATTCGTAACAACTGTATTGAAATTATTAATAGTGTTGATGAGGTTACAGTCACATGCGACTTCATGAGACGTTTATATAAGGAGAGAACTGGTCAGCAAAATATTACTGTTATTCCTAACTTTGTACCAAATTTTTGGTTAGGTCATTTATTTGATGGGCAAAATGTTGCAAAGCAGTTGGAGGTAAATAGGAAAAAGCCAAGAATTCTTTATACAGGGTCTGGAGCTCATTATGATGTGGATAATAAGGTGGATGGTAAGGATGATTTCGCTGGTGTACGAGATTATGTTAGAAAGACAGTAGATAAATATCAGTGGGTATTCGTTGGTGCATTTCCACCACAATTAGCAGATTTAGTTAAAGGTGGTAAAATTGAATTTTACCCGTGGCAGAATTTATTAAATTACCCAAGGTTAATTAGCAAATTGGATGTTCAGTTAATGGTAGCACCGCTTCAAGTTAATAATTTTAATAAAGCTAAATCAGATATTAAATTTATTGAAGCGTGTACTTTAGGTATACCTTGCTTATGTCAAGATATGGAAACATATAGTACAGCTCCACCTTCTCTCAAATTTAGTAGTGTTGAGGAATTTAGTGATAAAATAGACACTATTTTAAGATGGAAAAATAGAAGCAAATATTACAAAAATATTAAAGCCTTACGTGAAATTGGTGTGAGTAGAATATTAGAGCAAGACTCTAATATTGGTGCTATTTTAGAGTCTCTAAATACACCGTATAACTCTCCTGAGAGAACATTTCTACAAGAGTGGAATTAGTAGTAGATTATATTAGGAACTACTATATACTATATATGTGGCGTATAGGAATGCAATTTATAACGGTCGTGAAGGTATAATTAACCTATTCACATGGGATGAAGATGGTAATCGTATTATGACGACTACCTCACATGACCCATATCTTTATGTTGAAAGTCCAGCAGGTGATAAGGTATCAATTTTTGGTACTAAGGTTAAGAAGAAAGTATTTCAGAATAATTACCTAAAGACTCGGTTCTTAAAAGACTCTGGAGTTAAAAGAGTATTTGAAAATACTCCAGCTGTTCAGCAGTTCTTGTTAGATATGTACTGGCAAGATAATGAAAAGGATGACTTTAGTAAGCATCCGTTAAAGTATTGTTTTTTAGATATTGAGACCTTCTCTGTTGATACCTTCCCAGATGTTGATAATCCTACCCATACAATTAACGTAATAACTTGCTATGATAACTTTAGTGAGAAGTTCTTTACATTCGGATTAAAGCCCTATACAGGCAACCTACAAAGTAATGTTGAATACGTTCATTGTAAAGATGAACGTGATTTATTAATTAAGTTTATTGAATATATGGAATCAGATTATCCGGATATTTTGTCTGGATGGAACTCTGAAGGGTTTGATATTCCTTATATTGTAAATAGGATGGAGCGTATCTTAGGTGAAGAATATGTTCGTCGTCTATCACCGGTTGGTAATGTATACTTCAGAGTAATGAGAGGTCAGTTTGGTCAAGAAAAGAAGCGTTACTATATCGACGGTATTGCATGCTTAGACTTTCTAGATGTTTATAAGAGGTTTTGTCTCAAGCTTCGAGAATCATATAAACTAGATGCAATTGGTGGTGTTGAGCTTGGTGAGAATAAAGTCGACTATCAAGGAATGTCTCTAGCCGAGTTATCAGAGCAAGACTGGAATAAGTTTATCGATTACAATATACAAGACGTTAATCTACTTGTTAGACTAGAACAAAAGCTACAATATATACCGCTTCTTAGAATGCTATCTTATGTTGGTTTAACTAACCTTGAAGGTGCCATGGGTACAATTCAAGTTATTAATGGTGCATTATGCATTAGAGCTAGAAAGCGAGGTGAGATTATATCTACGTTTGTAAGAAATGATGGTGAGGGTAAAAATCCTGGTGCGTATGTAGCAGAACCTAAACCTGGATTTAAAAATCATATTATATCTTTTGATGCTAATTCTCTATACCCTAATGTGATGATATCACTTAATACTTCACCTGAAACGAAAGTAGGTAAAGTTGATATGGTTGGTGATAAGGTTGTTATTCAACATGTATCTGGAAAGCAGTTTAGTTTAGATAAACCTGGGTTTGTAAAGTTTCTTAAAAAGGAAGAATGCTCTTTATCAAAAGCCGGTTTTATGTTTACACAGAAACGTAAAGGTATTATACCTGAGTTTCTAGAATATTACTACAATCAACGTGTAGATATTAAGAAGAAGTTATTTACTACTAAGCAGCAGCTTAAGAAAGATAAGGATAATATAGCTCTTAAATACGAGGTTGAAAGACTTAATACTTCGCAAATGGTTATTAAGATCTTGATTAACTCCTGTTACGGTTACATGGGCAATAAGAGAGCTCCTATTGGTGATGATGATATTGCATCATCAGTCACTCTTACTGGTCAAGCAGTTATTAAGCAGTCTAATAAATTCATTAAAGAGTATATTAAGCAACAAGTACCTTCGCTTAGTGAGCATGAGCTAGAGCAAAATATTATTTATAACGATACTGATTCGTCATACGTCTCAATATCGCCTATTATCGAAAGCGGGTTGATTAAGTTCTGGGATGGGGATCAGGTTCATCAAGAAACATATGATGAAATACAGAAGATTGAAGACTTCCTTAACGATAAGATAGAGAAATGGGCTAAGAAAGCTATACTAACTAAAGATAGTAGATTTGTATTCAAACGAGAATGTATAGCTGATACAGGTATCTTTTTACAGAAAAAGCGATACGTAATGCATATCTTAGATGATGAAGGTATTAAAGAAAACAAGTTTAAGTATACTGGAGTTGAAGTTGTTCGAACTACAATGCCAGATGCGATTAAACCATATGCTAAGAGAATCATTGAGACAATGCTCTCCACACAGTCATTGAAAGAGACTAATAAGGTACTAAATGATACGTATGATATATTCAAAACTCTTACTGCAGAGCAAATTGCTTTCGTGATGGGTGTTAAGGGGTATGAAAAATATGCAGTACAATGTAAGCAATTTGAAACTTGTAAAGGCATGCCTATTCATGTCAAGTCAGCTTATTTTTATAACTTAATGTTGGATATGCTAAAGACTGGTAACAAGTATGAAAAGCTAAGCTCTGGGGATAAAGTAAGATATCTATATATTGAGCAGCCGAATAAGTATCGGTTGGATACTATAGGGTTTAAATATGACTTTCCAGAAGAGTTTGATACCTTGTATAAAGTAGACTATGAAAAGATGTTTGAGAAGATCCTATTTCAAGGCATTGAGCGATTCTATAACAATGTAGGTTGGACTATCAGAAAACCATCCAATAATGTACAAGTTGAACTATTTGATCTTTTTGGCATGTAGACTATATATTAATAACATGGAATCAAAATATTTAGATCGACCTGAAGACGATGGAACACATAGGGCTCACCCATCATACTGGAGGGGTAGAGCTAAAGGTACAGCCGAAATTTTAAAAATTATTAAGAATATAGCAACTAGTGAAGATAATGGTACAGGTCAAATTAGTTCACCGGTAATTGAAGCTGCTAGGCAAGTTATTTTAACTTATAAAAATACCCTTACTCATGCTTCAGAGAAATCTACATATCTAGCTAAACAAGCTGCTACAGCAGTTGAAAAGGCTGAAGAGTTAGCTAAAGAGATTAGATATTAATTTTCTCTTCTTTCTTCAGGTTCATAATGCATGATTCTATCATGCCAAATAGGTGAGGCGAGCAATACACCAGACTTAATATCACCTTCAACATTTTTTTGATGAATATGTGACATCCATGTTTGCTCATAAGGGTGAGCCCATTTTGTATCTACAAACATTTTTTTGTTTCCTTCCTTACTAACAATCATAGGCCAGTTAGCGTAATATACCTCACCGTTAATATAAGATACACCCTCTACGTTGCTTATATTATTAAATTTAGTTCTAGGGCAATTTGAATCTAACCCATTTATAGGTAATTGATCGTAATGCGGCCATAATTTTGTTCGAACATCTTGTGGAACATTATACCAAGAGCATTGCTTATCATTATCAAAATATACTTCAGTAAACGATAGTTTAAGAAAATCAAATTTTTCCTTTATCATTATTTTAAGTAGTATATCGTATAGACCAGGTATATATTTTCTGAACCCGTTTCTACAAAACTGACCTTCAAATTCTGGAGGATTAACAGTCATATCATCTTCAAAGAATAGCATATAATCTGCATCTGATTTATCAAAATGCTCTGCAGCAGATTGTCGACCGCCACAAATACCAGTATTAGATCCTAAGTCTATATATTCAAATCCATAATCTTTACATGTTTGTTGATTTTTAATTTTACTCTGTTCATCTGTCGAGTTATCTAGTAAAATTAAATCAGGTTTTTCTAACCACTCAGATGCCTTCTCCATTGTTTTTATCGTATGCAGTGGTTGTTCGGGAAAATTAAATGTAAGCATATATAAATTTGTCTTTAATTTACTAACATCATATTTAATATCTGCTGCTTGATTAGTAGATCTTCTCTCAGGTATCTCTTCTAGGCTTACATTTCCTTGCTCTAAGGCATTAATGAAGTTACCTATCATTCCGTATTCTTCTAATGCAAATCTTCTATATTTTTCTGGATGAGATTTAGCCATTATCGAAAAAACACTTTCCTCAGTACCCATATAACCTTCACCTATAGTTCTATCTAATAAACTATAGTATTCATTATTTGCATCAGATATAGCATCTTTATGACCGCCAAATAATCCTCCTCGGCAAACATAATCCACCTCATCACCTGCAAAGCTATTCATAGCGTTAAAATCAAATCCATGTATCTCATTTGCTGCCTCGTAAGGGTAGGATAAGAACAAAAACGGGTCTAAGTAATCTACTATTTTAGATAAAATATCTTTATTATACAAAGTGTCTGCATTTACAGTCTGAGTAATCCCCGCATCTAACCAGATAAAATAATCTGTATCAAATGGATTCCATATTTTAGCATCATGTAAAAAGGGCATTTTCGACATTACAATAGGATTGTAATATTCATTCTTACACTGTGGTGAATTTTTAAGCCATCCACCTTCCCCTGTTATATTTTGCCACGCTTCACTAGTCCTTATATCTTGAACTCTACCCCAAAAAGGTGAAAACATATTATTTTTAATATCCTCTAATTCATATATTTTTATTAGAGTTGTATCCGTTGACCGTCTTTCTAATACGAATGACTCTAGAGATTTTGGAATAAACAGAACCATGTTACACGGTATTTTAAGAAACAGGTCAAAATGTTCTTCATACCTAGACCATTCTCGACCTTCTCTTCCAATATCCCATAACCCGGAAACTATAGTCATATTATGAATAGCAGATTTAGGTAATTTTTGCACTACCGGTTGAGTTACTAATTTTTCATCTATCGAATTTTTCCAATATTCTCTAATTTTATCAATCTCCCAAAAGCATAAAGCTTTTCGATTACCCATTTCAAAACCATCTACTCTAACATCTTCTTCTAAATATTGATCAGGTGCTGGTAAATTGAATGGTGTTCCCATTAAATTAACGGGGTAAAATCTACCAAAATCTACACCCTCATTCTCCCTACTAACATCTCCTACCCGACATGGTGACCATGTATTATGCATAAAATTAGCCCAAGTAGTTGAAAGTAAATACTTACAATCTGATGATACAATATTATTAATCATTTGTATACTAATATCAATAGGCTGATGCCCTAATACATCCCTAACAATTAGTAAATCTGATGTAGGTATTATATCTTTACATAAATCCATACAATAAAAATCTAAAGCTGGAAAACGCTTCTTATTTGTTGCTATACAATCCTCAACTATATCGCAACCGGAATATCTATCAACATACTCAAAAATATGCTGGATCCAGTTTAAATCACCACATGGAAAATCTGTAATAGATCTAATATTATATGTTTTAATTAAATTAATTATTTGTACACGAAGTTTTTCTGTTTCTGCTAGTGTACTACCCGGCCCACTTCTGCTCTCAGTTGAACCAAAGCCAAAATTGTCGTATATACTGCTAAAGATTTGCTTACTTTCTGACATATTAATATTTTTCTCCTTTATATTGTCCAAGATTTATTGCTATAACTAACATCTAGATATTTTTTATATAGTATAGTGTGTTTCTCTTCAGATACTACATCTTTATCTGCACGATTTAAATTGCACCCCTCTAAAGATCCGTGCTCGATATATTTAGTAATAGGAAAAGAGAAGCTTATATTTTCTAAATATTTTTCATAATCATCAAATACTTTATCATTTTCATAAAAAGTTACTAACCGCCCTCGATTCTTAGAAGCAAAATACGCAGATATACATGTATCATCACACCAGGTCCCGTTATCTTCAATAAAGCTGTAAAAATCACTCTCAAAAAATCTTCTTCTATAAGAAACAGATTTATAATGCTGTAAAATATCAACCAATGTATTTCTACCGGTAGCAGTAACATAATAATTTCTATTATCATTATATGTACTTGCAAATGTACCATCTATATTACGTGATCTAATACCATCATACCCTACAGCATAATCCGGCCATTGCTTACGATTTTTAATATGCTCGTTAATAAGTTCAGGGTGATATATCATATCATCATCAACTACAATTATAATATCGTCTGGTTCAGTTAGACGTTGCAAGGTTGGTATAATTTTAGTAATAGATCCATAATCATCTGTTCTAAATATTTTTAGCTTGCTATCATCTATCTCTTCTAACCATTCTGGTATTATATAACTATCACCGGTCTTTTTATATACGTTCGGTATATTAAGATGCACTTCATATTTTTTAGTGTAATTTTGGTCAAGTAAAGATTTAATACAAAATCTCATATCATAACTATAACTACTTTGTAATCGTTCAGGTATTGTTGTTAGTGTTATTATTACATTCATCTTATTCTAGTGTAAACATGACTATCTGTTATTGTGGTATCAAAATACATCGCGTAATAATCTATTAACTGTTGTTTATTATTCTTAATAAAACTCGAGATTGTTGAAATATCACTATAATCAAAATTATATAAATGCCATGTATCTCTCGGACCCATATAAATTGTATCTTCTGCCCGGGTATAATGTATTCCAATATTTGTTCTTAACCTTTTAATAAAAATAACATCATGGGCGTTACAAAAATTATAATTTCTCTGCTTAGCAAAGCATTGCATTATAAAAGGTACAATAAAATCACCATTAAACATTGGAGCCGTATGACGTATCTTTTCTAATATAGGAAATTTTATTGCTTCATTCCATATATCATAAAATAATTTCATATCCTCGGTATTATTAAAATGAAACCCTCTAAAAAAGCCATCACATTTCTGGAAAGTATTATCATACTTTAATTCTAACTCCGGAAATTTATGTTGTATTTTTGACCAAACACGGTCACTATTATAAGTTTCTCTACCCAGGTATGTAGAGCAAAAAGTATTTTGTTGTATTGAATTAAAAAATTCTTCCATAACTGCTGGATTATTTTGAAAAATGAAATCACTTTGAGTTATAACAAAATTTAATATATTTTTTTCTATTAAATATGGAAAAATAAACCTATTTATTTCCCATGGGTAAAATGTACCAGTATCGTCGTTATAAAAATCAGAGAATTTTTTAATAAATTCTTCTTCTGTAGTATATGGAGGTAATAATTCATGCTCTAAACTAAAAGAATTTTTATTTCTATAATCATCCATTAATACAAAGTTAAAAAAATCATGATATTCTTCATATAAATTGTAAGAAAATTTATCGGTAAAAAATATTAGATAGTCTTTAATATTAGGACTTACTTCTTTAATGATATCAAGCCTATATTTCATTAACGGCCCTGTTATAGGTATAATAAATTTCGGGCTACTCATATTTTAATAAATACTGTCTGCCTCCCCCATAATACTTTAATATAACCTGCAGAGAGAAGATGTGGAGTTAACAATCGATCTTTACCCGCGCTATCAGTATTAAAATCAGTATCATCGATTGATATTATATGATCTTCAGCTAGTTTATCTTTTGCAGCTAGAAATGCCTCTAAATGCTTTTCAGCGTATTGATCAGTTCCTTTATCCCAACCATCTAAATAAAGTAAATCTATTTTATGTGGAAATTGGGTTAAAAAATTAATACCATCTTCTGGTATATGTAAATGTAAATTATCCGGTATAGGTTCTAAAATATGATGCTTGTATTGACTACATATTACGTCATGACACCATGAATCAATATCAACCGTATATGTTTCAGCTCCATCTTTTGCCCAAAAGTATGTAGAGTGACCATCTTGGCAACATGGAGGAGCATCTTTACTTGTCATAGTATCTGAATTATTATAATAATCTATACACTTTTGTGTAAGTTCCATACGAGTTGACCCTATCTCAACTATAACATTACCATTTATTATATCGAACAACTCTTTAGTTTTTTTAATCCACGGTGCAGGGTAATTTCGTATATCGTTTTCTTCTGGTGTAAGTACATCATGATCCCAATAATATGTATTATGTTTAAACTGATCACATGCTTGCAATATTTTATATAAAGTATCTTTTTTCATAAATATTTTTCAACCCTTTCTGCCCAACCATCGCTCCTACTTATAGCCCAATATACAACTCTTTTTGGTGTTCTTTTTGTCATAAACATCTCCTCGTAATGTATAGTTTTACCATCTTGTAAAAACTCTGTCAATCGCTGATCGCTAATATAGGTTTGATGTATACCAATTCCGTCCTCATCATCAAATGAAACTAAAATGCTTTCATAATCGTCTCCCGGTAGCATTGATCTCTCTACATTAACTAAATAATAAAAGGAAGGTATAAAAGATTCTTCCCACTCTTCTTCAGTTTCATAAGGGTAAGGGTTTGGTGCAAAATTATTATCTTTAGTATATTGTTGAAATGCTTTTTTCTTAAAATGAATACCAGCGTACTTTTCGTAATCTCTTAAAGACCGTTTAGTACCTAAATCATAATCACCTAGATCCAATACCTTATCTTCAACATCAAGGAGCTGTCTAATTCTAGAACGAGCACTTTCATTACCTTTCCACCACGTACTATCTCCCCGCCGGCTCATATCATCCCACACCAGCATATTACTTCTCTCTTCCCTCATTGTAGCATGCCAAATTACTACTCTATGTGGGTGAAATAAATCATAACCATGAGTAAAGGATCTTACTGTTAAATTAATCTCTTCACCGGCAAAGAAAATATTTGGATCATGTTTAATATCTCTAGCCCATTTATTTGACCCAAAAGCAAAATGCCCGCTAAGAAATCTAGCAGGGTATGGTTTAGTTAAATTCTTCCAATCTTTAACCCCAGCAGGTCTAATAAAAATAGTACCGAAAGGGTAAAAACAAGCCGCGTCTGAAATCCATGGTTCTTGAATTCTACCATCCGGATCATTAAAAGGGTTATACATTGGTAAATAACCACCAATCACAGGATTATAACCATCCTCTACAAGTTCATCATACCAGTCTATTAAGGTTGTATCCCAATTTTCTGTAAATCTATGATGTGAATCTAGTTGCAAAACAAAATCTTCATCTTCTAATAATTCATCATTAATAACTGCTCGAGCATAAGCTAATCCTTTAGCTTCTGTATATAACATCTCTTTAACTTTAAATCGCGAATCTTTATCGAATTCAGATAGATCATCAAAACCATCTTCTGGATTATACTGTCGACATATACCAAATCTAATTCTTTCCGGAAAGTCAGCATTAGCTAGTGCATCCTTAATAGTAGGTATAAGCTCCGGATCTCTATATGCAGGTAAGTGAATAAAAATTGTTCTATCTGACATAACTTATTTATAATTTTTAAATTCTAAAACATTGTCAGCAACCCGCGCGCCCTTTTTTTGTTTATTTTTTTGGTTTTTCTCTTCTAGTAATCTTGGATTAATTATACCTTCCATTCGATCGACCCATCCTTGTGATGCAGAATTAGGCCATACTACCCATTTATATGGCATAACATCTGTGTTAAACTCTCTCCACAGTTTACAATAGTTATCAACATCATTGAACATTCCTTTAATTTCGTCTACAGTAGCGTCTTTTCTATAAATTTCATTACCATCTACATCTTCAAATGCTACAGCCCAGCACGTATAATCATTTAAAGGTACAGAATCATAGCCGATATCAATACAATGTCTAAAATGACTTAGAAAAGATTTGTTATACTCTTCTTTATTTTTATATTCCTTATTAGGTGGATATTTATTATCTAATGTATACTGCTGAACCTTTCTCTTACTAAACAACACACCAGCATATTTTTCATAATCACCTAATGATCTTTCTGTACCTAAATTATATTTACACTTATCAGTCTTCGTTAATTTTTCTCCATCAACACCTAGCAGCTTTCTTACTCTAGTATGCGAATCTTTATCCAATTTATTCCAACCCTTAGCATCATCCCAATGTCTCCGTTGTTTAGCACGGGTATAGTGATGCCATATTACCGGTCTATGCGGATGAAATAAATCATATCCGTGTGTGTAAGCGCGTACTGCTAATGATATTTCCTCGCCATGGAAATACATTTTAGGGTCATGTTGAACATCCTTAGCAAATGCACCTAATGTAAAGCAAAAATGCGCAGAAAAGAATCTAGCTGCTATCGGCGCGTTATATTCTTTCCAGTTAGGTATTGTCTCTGGCTTTGTATGTAGCGGGCCTTCTGGTGCAAACCTATCAAACACCAATCGCCATGGATCGTTTTCAGTTTTTTCAGTTTCTGGATCATAAGAAGGTACATAACCGGTAAGTAATGGCTTTTCGTATCCCTCTAGCTGTAACATATAAAACATATTTTTTAATGTAGTATCCCAACCGGGTGTAAATCTATGATGAGAATCTAGATGTAAAGTAAAATCTTCATTCTTATAATGCTGCTGTATTTTATTTCTAGCCCAACAAACCCCTTTAGCTTTTTTATAGTCGATATCTAAAATATTAATATTAGGATTATTTGTAAACTCATCAATATTATCCCACACATCCTCTTCAGCATGTTGCCAGGCAATACATACATGCAAGCTTTCCGGTTCATCTGCTTTTGCGAACATATCCGTTAAGGTCTTTTTAAGCTCAGGATCTCTATATGCCGCTATTTGAATAAAAATAGTTTTACCTGATAGAGGGTTCATATTATACATTTAATCTTTATAAAATTAAAATCCAGTAGTTGCAATACTTGTAAAGTAATATAATATATAATATATGTCAGATATTACAACAATCGTCGATCAAGTCGGTAGAACAGTTATCGGGGTAGAAGTTAAGTCTACTAAAGATGTTCTTGTTCTTAACAACCCAGTCATTATTCATGTTCAACCAAATCAGCAAAATGGTCAATTGCAGGTACAGTCATTCCCTTACCTGTTTATGGAATTTATTAAAGGTGATAAAACAAAAAACAATTGGACATTTAATAAGAGTGCAATTGCAGTTTCAGATGTTGAACTAGATGATAAAATTATTCAGCAGTATGAAGGTATTAATTCACCAGGTCAACCTGAACCAGCAGGTGGTGGTGATGTAATTAAGCTATTTGATGAATAAAATTTATCTGATGTAGCATAACGGTAGTAAATTTAATTAACCATTAGAAAAGTCCCTATTGCGTAAGTAGTGGGGACTTTTTTTATTGATCTTTATAGCAAAAAAACGTTGTACTATTGCAATATTACTATATAATATAATATATGGATAAAGAAATTGAAAAGGCACTAGATACTATCGACTCTGTTAACCCTTTCGCTACTTATTTGAGTGATAGTACGTTAAGTAGAGTTGGTGGATGGGTTGATACTGGTTCATATGTATTAAATGCTATTGTTTCTGGATCGCTCCATGGAGGTATACCAAAAGGTAGGGTTACTATGCTAGCGGGTGAGTCTATGACCGGTAAATCGCTATTTGTTATGAAGATACTAGCAGCAGCGCAAAAAAGTGGGTTAATTCCTGTTATTTTCGATACAGAGAATGCTATTGACCCGGAAGGTGCTGAGAGGTTGGGGTTAGACGTGAGTAAAGTTAAATATGTTCCTTGTATCTCTATTGAACAGACAAGAAACGCTTTATACAAGTTCCTTACTTCGATTAAAGATAAAGGTTTAGAAGGTAAATTTATTATTGCTATCGATTCTCTAGGTAATTTGCAATCAGAACTATCATTAGCTAGAATGGGTAAAGATAATACGTCTTCAGATATGGGTACGAATGCTCGAGCAATGAAATCTTTGATGCAGACATGTACGAATCTTGGTGCTGTTACTCAAACAACTATTATATGTACGAATCACGTGTATGATAACCCTGCTGCGTTGTTTCCTTCAATTGAAAAAAATATGCCGGGTGGTAAATCTTGTGTATATCTACCATCAGTAACTGTACAACTAGCTAGAAAGCCAATGAAGTCAGATGGTGGTAAAACTATGGATGGTGAAACTGCAGTAGGTCAAAAAAGCTACGCAGGTATTATTATTAGAGCGTTAACTCGTAAGAATAGATTTATTAAACAATATCTAGAAGGTGAAATGTACTTATCTTTTGCATCAGGTCTAGATAGATACTTCGGTCTAATTGATCTAGCTGTTGGGCTTGGTGCAGTTGTTCAAACTGGCGCTACTTATCAATTACCTTGTGGTAAAAAGCTCGGATACTATAAATCTTGGAGAAAAAATACTGAGCTTTGGGAGAATACAATACTACCGGTAGTAGAAGAGAGAATGAAAGACGAATGGTCTTATTCAAATGAAGATGAGGAAGCCCCGGATGAGATAGAAGAAGAACCTACTATAGATAATTCAGATGAGGTTTAGTAGTAGGTTATTTTTAAATTACCCACCTAAAGTAAATTTAAAAGTCTCGACAATGTAATCGTTAATATCGTCTGCATCGAAACCTTCCTCTTTTAAATCACCGTGAATGCTAGTAACAACAGCTTTCATTTTTGGATCAGCAATTGCTAGTTTAAATAAGTAAACTAAACGTTCTTTATCGTTAGTGTCAATTAAACCATCGATACGATCATAAACTTCACCATCTTCAGCTTTAATACCAGCTTCTCCGTGAGTTTTTGTAGAGCCTGATCCAGGAGGACGTGTACGTCTATATCTACCTCCAGGTCCATCGCTATTAGCATCTCTCCCGCTAGGTTTATAGCTATTCTCTGAGTCAAATGAAGCACCTTTTGGAGCTTTGGAAGTACCTTTTTTCCAATCTTCTTCTAATACCTGACTATAAGCTTCTTCTAAAAGCTGTTTTTCTTTTGCACGTTTATTCATTACATGTAATTCGAAGCTTCTTCTTCTTTATGCTCACCATCTTCTTTATGTTCACCATCTTCATGTCCATATAGCTTAGCAAGGGCATCACGAGCTTCAGGCTTAAGATTACCATCTGCTGTCCTAGCATGCTTAAGAAGATCAGCATCAGACATATCCCCTGTCTTGTTCTCAGCATCTTCTGCAGGTTCTGTAATCGGCTCATCCTCTAAAGATTCATCTGCCCCCATCTCAGGTGGTGCCGCGCTAGCAGTTTGCATAGTATCATAGGCTTCTGCTAAAAAATCTCTATCTTTACTCCAGTTATTATGTTGCATGATAGTATTTAATTAAATATGTTGATTTTTAATCAATATATATTATATTATCTTTTATGAGTAAGAGACTTCTATTATCGTTGAGTGGTGGAATGGATAGTGTAGTACTACTACATATGGCAGCTGATCGTGGGTATGATGAAATTCATACTATCTCATTTGATTACGGACAAAGACATAAGAAAGAGCTTAAATGTATAGAGCAACAATTTGAAGATATTAGGTCTAGATATGATATAAAGCTATTTAATACAATTATCGATGCTAGATTCTTGAGTAAAGTCTCACCTACATCATCTCTTACAAATACTGATATTGATAATCCGGATATTAGTAAGATGGCTGGTGATGCACAACCGGTATCTTATGTACCATTTAGAAATCAGATGTTTAATACTATTGCATGTGCATATGCTGAAAGTAATGATATACCTGTAGTATGGTATGGCGCTGCAGAAGTAGATTCGTTAGCAGGTTATTGGGATGGTAGTAATGAGTTTCTCGATGCTTTTAATAACTTAACTGCTCTTAATAGAGAGCATAGAATAACTCTCGAAGCACCTCTACTAACAATGTCTAAAGCTGCTATTGTTAAGGAAGGTGTAAAGTTAGATGTTAACTTTGGTAAGACATGGACATGTTACTCTAGTCGTGACGATGGTCTAGCTGATGCTTCTACACCTTCAAGTAGTATGCGCGTGCAAGGATTTATTGACGCTAAGTATCGAGATCCAATCAAGTATGTTCAACAAAATAGGATTGACGAGCTGTATACACAGCATGGTTGTGTAGAGATTTAAAGACCGTATCTACGTAGCTCTTCAAGCTGCCAACTAGTCTTTGGTTTCATTTTATCTTTAAATGAAACAGACTCTTGTATAGTAGAAAGTTGCTTATCTTTACTTTTGGTTGCAGGTTGCTCGGTCAAATATTGAGCGGTATAAGATTCAGTAACTGTTTCCTCATCTTCAGCTTTCTTTTTATCTTTAGCTGCTTTTTTCATTGACTCCTTTTTATCACCGTCACCGTCTAGATCAATATAGTCTGGCTTTGATTGTTCATCTTCAACCTCAAATGTATCTGGACTTTGATCTACTGCTGTTGGTGTATCAGCTTTGAATGATGTTCTATCTTGTGTTGGCTTGTTGGCAGCTACTGTAGGCTCTTGTATATTAATGTTACCCGGCTCTGTAATATATATTTCAAATTTATCAGTAAATCGCTCAACATCTTGCTTTAGTTTATCGTAAAGACCCTCAACACCAATTTCTTTAACTTTATCTGCTAAAGCTTTAGCATTAGCGGCTTCAGAATCTGATGCGAAGGAGAAAGAAACTAGACTATAACCAGGTTTGCTTACCATATCTACACCATCTTCATCAGCAAAAGGCTCTACTTTACCTTTAATCTTAACAGCGTCATTAGGATTTGCTACCTGAATTTCGACAATATATCTTTCATCAAAATAGTCACCGTATAAGTCGTCAACTACATCACCAATTTCACCATCTACTTCAGCAACTTTAGCTGTAGCAGCCGGCTCTTCGGTATCCAGCTCAACTTCGAGTTTATAATCCTTACCCATAATGTTTGTTAATTGAACATCTAGATATCTATTTGGATTTTTCTTAATATCTTCTAGCACACCGTCAATTAAAGCCGGTACTTCAACTGTTTCACCATCATCATTTATATCAGTATGTGTAAAAAATATTTTATTAAACGATTCCGGGTCTGCCTTTTTAATTTCATTTGCAATGTATGATGAGGAAGTAGCCTTACGTCTCAATGCATCAAAAAGATCATCGCTTAAATAATCTTTATGGTAAAGCGCTCTAAGTAAAATTAAATTTTTAGTTCTAGATGATGCGCCAACGCCCTTACCTGTTTTTTGGTTCTTGTACTGCTTTAAGATAGGAGTTAAGCCAGATTTCTTGATTGCACCTTTCCAAGCACTTGAAGATTCTCCAGTAGCTTCCTCTAAAACATTAATTCTCTTAAAAAGATCGTTGAAATTTACTACACTGCGCATATAATTATTTATATATATGGAGCTTAATTATCAAAACTTTAATGAGATGAGTTATAAAGAGCTGTGTCAGTTGTCTGGTGTAGGGCAGACAACAGCTAAACGAATTATAGCTCAAAGACCTTTCCGGCAAGATAGTGATTTATTTAAGGTGAGAGGCTTGGGTAAAAATACACTGAAAAAACTAGGTATAGAGAAAATTACTAAGGCTCGGAAGAAATGGATGTTACATCCACGGCAAGGTGACAATATAGAATACCCACATGATGCTTTTGCTTATGATACGAGAAATAACAAGCTTGATTTCTTTTGGCGTATTCCACGTCAGTATCGTAAATACTATACTGTGGATTAAGTTAATTTTAGTATTATATAAAGAAAGGAGTTTATTATTTGCGCTATATTTGGATCTTTTGAGCCCTCAATGTTTGAGGTACTATACGAAGCAAACAAGACACGTGGCAATTTCGCTAGTAGTGTTATTGCTATAGGTGATGATGATTTATATGTTGAGAAATTTAATGGCAATATACCTAATGATTATAGTTATATTGACGAAAATATATCATACCTAACTGGTCATGTACAAGCACCTACTTCTGCAGAAAGAGAATGGTCTTATGATACCTCTCACCCGTTTGAATCGCTATCATGGTCTATATGTCATAACGGTATTATAACTAATGAAAAGGATATTAGAGCAACATATTTACCGTATATTGCAAATCCGGTTGATTCATCGCTAATAGCTAACTTGTTACAATTGTTTACTGAAAAGCGAGTTGCTTCTGGTAGAGATATTGATCCTATTATGGTTATAGAATCTATATTAACTATACTTAAAGGTACGTTTGCTTTATCTATTATCGATTCTGATACAGGTGAAGTATATATAGCGCGTTGCGGGTCAATCTTGCATTATGATGATAAGGGTAATTTCTCTTCCCTACCTGGTAACGGTTTTACAGAACTACCTGAGGGTGATATTATGGTACTCGATAAAGAGAATCGATCCTGGCGTCAAATAGGCGAGTTTAAAATTTCATCACCATTTTTGTTTTTATGAGTAAAAAGATATTCTATTTTTCAGCTACCGCGGGTAAGAAAGAAGATACATTATTGTATCAAACTACCGATGAGGAAATATTCTTTAAAGAGAATAATACAGACTCTCTTCAACAAACATATAATAAAGCATTAGATTTTTGTATAAAAGAAAAAATTGATTATCTTGTATTGTCTCATGATGATGTAATTTTCGAAAATGTTACAGGAGAAAGAATATTAAAAAACTTTGAGAAGTTTGATATGTTTGGTGTTGCAGGTGCGACGCAATGTTCGTTGAATAAGCCAGTATTATGGCATTTAATGGGTGGAGGATTTCAAGGTGGAAACCTACATGGTGCAGTAGCGCATTTATGTGATAGTAAAAAACAGATGACGTCATTCGGACCATACCCTAATAGAGCTGTTATGCTAGATGGTGTGTTCTTAGCTATCAGTAAAAAGGTTTTTAAGAAGGTTAAATTTGATGAATCATGCCCATCGCGATGGCATATGTATGATTTAGATTACTCTTTAACTGCTCATAACAAAAAGTTTAAAGTAGGTGTGAGTGATATATTAATTACTCACGCATCACCTGGATTAACAAATGTTACTGATGAGTTTAAAAAAGGTGAAGATTGGTTTTTAAAGAAGCATAAAACTTCAAAATAAAAAATTAATCTAGTTGAACATCCGTCTTATTTTACTATACTATAGATGTGAGTAAATTAGATTTAGATTGGATGGAGAATGTTCTTATTTTTAAGAGCCTCACCGATAGTGGTTATCTCGCATCGATAGCAGATGCTGTACAACCGGAATACTTCAAGACTAAATCAATTGCTGATGTATTTACTATAATTAAAGATTTTGCTGAGAAGAGAAATAAACTACCGACGATTACAGAAATTAAATCGTATCTAGTCTCAGATGATCAAAAGACTGCTTTTAAGACCTTAGTTAAATCGTTTCAAGATTTAGATAAAACTCTAGATAAAGATGAGCTGTATGAAAATACAGAAAGGTTTCTTAAAGAGAAAGCAGTATATCATACAATGCTTAATGTAGCTGAAGACGTATCGCGTGGAGTGGTTGATACGTCCGATGTATTACAAAAGTTTGAGAAGTCGTGTAATATTAGCCTAGTAACAGACTTAGGTTATGATATGTTTGGTGATGTAGAATCACTTATTAGTGATATTAACTCTGTAGAGAATCATATACCATCTAACTGGGAGTGGTTAGATGAGCATTTAGGTGGTGGTTTTTTAGAGACTGGTAAAGCGCTGTATGTATTTGCTGGTGAAACTAATATTGGTAAGTCTATCTTTCTAGGAAATATAGCGCGTAATATTGCTAAGCAAAATAGAAATGTTTTATTAGTTACTTTAGAGATGTCAGAGTTACTATATGCTAGACGTATATGTTCTAACGTAACTAAAATACCTATGAAAGAGCTAACTTCTAATACACCTACTATTAGAAATGTTATCAATAGAGAAGAAGGTAAGATATTTATTAAAGAGTTTCCGCCATCGACTATTACACCTACGCAGTTAAAAGCGTTCGTTAAAAAGTTTCAGGAGAAAGGTATTAAGTTAGATGCTATTGTTTTAGATTATTTAAATCTACTTCATTCACCGGTTGGTGCTAATTCATATGAACGGATTAAGAATGTAACTGAGCAAGTACGCGCTATGTCATACCTATTTGAATGCCCTATAATTTCAGCGACACAGTTAAATAGAACGGGCTTTGATCAAGATAATCCTGACCTAGCTACTATATCAGAATCG
>TARA_R110002050_G_scaffold22469_1_pt1 | contig 28630 bp, 24 predicted proteins | sample TARA_R110002050 | Tara Oceans TARA_R110002050 (sample SAMEA4396988) | marine metagenome | biome: Polar Biome; feature: [DCM] deep chlorophyll maximum layer (ENVO:01000326); material: water (ENVO:00002006), including particulate matter (ENVO:01000060) such as... | depth 25 m
GACGACGATACGTATAAGATCACCGGAGTAGTATCGTTTGTCATTAATTGTTATGAGCGGATCTATTTTACCTCGTCGCCCCGTGCTTGACACGGGGTCCAGGGCGGTGTTATCCAGATACAATTTTTGTCATTCTTAATTTAGTTCAGAATCCATGTGTTGTTGGCAATCAAATTCTTTGTGATGAACACCGCTGTGGATCCCACGGTCAAGCCGTGGGATGACGGCAAACTAAGAAGTATCATTTACCCAACCCCCAAACTTCGTCGCCCCGCACTTGATGCGCGGTGATTTTTTAAGACGAGCTAAAGAGTTAATAGCGTGACAAGGTTAAATCGATTGGCGTAAATCTTCCAAAAGCGATGCAACAAGTCCTTACTGGGAAAGGCATATTTCCGTAATACGGCATAGTTTAAGTTGTTTGCTTTGCAATAAGCGTGTTATAAAAAAACATGGCTTTTACAAAAGAAAACAGACCCCACATAATATACGGATTATTATTCGTTTCTTTATTTGCGGCAGCTGCAACAATGATTGCAGAAACCCCACCGGCCTTGTCCTTGCATATCAGCCCCCTGGTTCTTGGGCTTGTAATTGGAATGTTTTATGCCAATGCCTTAAGTGGGCACTTGCCCAAAGAATGGGGCCTGGGCATTGCTTTTGCCAGCAGTCCATTATTAAAGTATGCCATTATTCTGTTTGGGTTTCGCCTGTCATTTCAAAACATTCTGGATGTGGGTGGTGCTGGATTTTTGCTAAGTATAGGTATTATTTTTTCCACCCTTATTCTGGGGTATGTTTTTGGACGCTTTGTCCTTAAAGTTGATCGTGAAACTGCCATCTTGACCGCAATTGGTAGTTCTATTTGTGGTGGTGCCGCAATTTTGGCCACAGAATCCTTTTTAAAATCACCCCCGCATAAAGCCGTTGCTGCCATAAGTTCCATCATTTTATTTGGTACCTTATCTATGTTTTTGTATCCTATTGCCTACCAATCTGGATGGCTTGACCTTACCCCTGATCAGATGGGGGCCTATATTGGAGGAACACTTTACGGTATTTCCCAGGTCATCGGAACAGGCAAGGCCCTTTCAGAAGAAATTGCCCAAACTGCGATTATTGTAAAAATGATCCGCATTATGTTATTGGCACCTGTTTTAATAGGTATTAGTTTTATTTTCAAGAAACATGCCCCTCAGACTAAAGTGCCTATTCCTTGGTTTGCCTTTGGTTTTATTGGCGTAATTGGGTTTAATTCACTTAATATCCTTTCAACCTATATCGTTGAAATTATTAATTCTTTTACCAATTTCTTATTAACGATGTCGATTACTGCTTTGGGTATGGAAACCAGTTTACGAAAACTTCAAAACCTTGGTATGAAACCCTTTTTTCTGGGCTTGTTTTTATTCGTTTGGCTGATCTTAAGTGGCTACGTCCTTGTGAAATTTCTTTATTAGGTGCCTTTCCCCTATATAAAAAAAGCACCCGAAATGGATGCTTTTGTATTGGAATTTTTGGCAACTTTATATCATCGCCATGCCACCGTTCACGTGAATAGTTTGACCTGTAATATAGGCAGCTTCATCGGATGCCAAAAATGCCACAGCGGCGGCAATTTCTTGGGGGTTCCCCATACGGTGTGCCGGGATTCTGGATAAAATTGCATCAGATTGCTTTTCATTTAAGGCTTCTGTCATGGCTGATTTAATGAATCCAGGGGCCACACAGTTTACAGTAATGCCACGAACGGATACTTCGGCAGCCATGGATTTAGACATCCCTATCAGACCTGCTTTTGCAGCGCAATAGTTTGCTTGCCCAGGGTTTCCTGTCACGCCAACAATGGATGTAATATTAATCACCCGGCCAAAACGACTTTTCATCATAGGTTTTAAGCTGGCCCGACAAAGTTTAAAAATGGATTCCAAATTAACTTTCATAACTGTTTGAAAATCTTCGTCTTTCATACGCATCATCAACCCATCTTTGGTAATTCCTGCATTATTCACAAGAATATCCACATTTTCCATTTTCTCAATAGCCGCAGAAATAAGGTTCGCCACATCAGCATCATTTGATAAATCACAGACATGCGTAATAACACGATCACTGCCCAATTCTTTGGCCAATTCTTTTAATTTTTCTTCGCGACGTCCTGTGATGAAAACGGTTGCCCCTTGGGCATGCAAGGCCTTGGCAATTTCTTCGCCAATTCCGCCTGTGGCACCTGTTACAACTGCTTTTTTATTTGTTAAATTAAACATTTATGGCTCCTGATTCCTTGAAAACTGTTCTTAAATATAAACTGTTGCGTATATTACCATAACAAGTGTATTTTGCAAAAAGATGATTTAATTAAGAGAGATATTGAGATGAAAAGAATACCATACCTATACCTATACCTATGCCTATTTTTAACCCCTAACATAGAATGTTTTGCCGCTGCGGCTGAAGAAAGACCCGTTGGCCAGCGTAGCCTTATGGCCCGCGTATGTTCCTTTGTTTCATGTTGCGGCAAGCCAATTGAACAAGAAAGACCTGCCCCACGTACCGCAGCAGCAAGGGTGGAACCAATCCAAGTAACAGGATGTCCCGGTTCAACAAGAACATTCCTACATTTTACAGAAGATCTAATAAACCCTAAAACTTTGGAAGATGCTTTGGAAGATGCTGTGGAATCATGGCGTCTTTGTCGTGCATTGAGATCAGGGGTTATAAGTCATTCAGAAAAAGCCCCCTCATTATCAGAGTTTTACAAGCGGGAACAGCGGGCAGAAGAGTTTATAAGAGGCCAAATTTCCAAGGGACTGAGTCAGGAAGATGAAAATTGGTTAAGAGATAAAATTATAGTATTTGGTAAAGATAGAGGACGCGCTATCTTCCCTGGCCTTTTTCACAATGAGGGATTATCATCCTAAATTTAGGGAACAAGCCAATAAAGTAATAGAATAATTGAAATATACCTGGCCCCGTGTTTAACACGGGGTGAGGGGCATACCAGAAAAAAGTATTTTAATCTTTCCAAAAGGATGGCAGGAACAAGACATAAATGGTCAAAAGTTCAAGGCGGCCCATAATCATGCCAACCATAAGGCACCACTTAACCCCTTCTGAAAGAGTACTATAATTCCCTGTGGGTCCAATAATATCACCCAAACCTGGCCCAAGATTTGTTAATACAGCCGCCGCCGCAGACATAGCTGTCAAAAAATCAACCCCTAAAACTGCAAGAATCAGGGCCAACCCCACAAAACTTAGGACAAATAAAATAACAAACCCCGCAACAGACGAAAATAAATCTTCTGATAATCTTTTGCCATTAAACTTTGGCACAAAGACCCCATGCGGGCGACGTAGTTTCTTTAGCTGTGTTTCGGCAATCGACCATAAAACTTGGAAACGATAAATCTTAATACCCCCAGTGGTGGATCCTGTACATCCGCCAATAAAAGGTAAAATAAAGAACAAAACCATGGCAAAGGGCCCCCATGTCATATAGTCTTCGGAAGCATAACCTGTTGTTGTAAAGATCGCCGTTATGTTAAATAACGTTTTCACAATTACTTCTAAAGGGTCTGTATCTGTTGTCACCAAACGCCATACTATTGTGGCCAATATGATAAGCAATAGACCTTTTACATAAGACCGGAACTGACTATCCTTTGTTATAAAAGATTTTTTCCCAAAGAACGTGCGGGCAAATAATAATTGGGAACACCCCCCAATAAACATGAAAACAATAATGATGATTTCGATCAAGCGGCTGTTAAAATGACCAATTGATGCATCATATGTGGAAAATCCCCCGGTTGAAACACAGGTTAACGTATGGCAAAAAGCATCAAACCCCCCCATTCCAGCAAGAAATAATGCGGTAAAACACAGAATGGTTAAAATAACATACAACGTGAAAATCAACTTTGCCATTTGGCGAACGCGGGGTAATAATTTTTCTGATTTGTCAGAAGATTCACTTTGAAATAATTCCAACCCCCCGATTCTTAGTTCTGTCATAACGGTTAAGGCCATGACAACAATTCCAATACCGCCCAACCATTCCAACATGGCCCGCCATACAAGCAAACCCGGCGGAATTGATTGAAGGTTATGAAAGATGGTGGCCCCTGTGGTTGTCAGTCCGGAAACGGCTTCGAAGGCAGCATCGGTGAATAACATATCTTTATTAGAAAAGATAAAAGGCAACGATGAAAAAGCAATACCAATCACCCAGCAAATACTTGTAACCAAGAATGTATCCCGTTTTCCAAAGTCAAATTCGCGATCTGAACGATTACTGAAAACCAGCAGAACCCCTGTAAACAAAGTAATAATACTTGAAAAAACAAAAGCATCCACATTTTGATAATGAAATAGAAGGCTGAACCCCACCGGGATCATCATGGCCATCGCCAGAATAATTAAAAGCCACCCAGATAAATAAAATATGGATCTAAAATGAATCATTCTTAGCTTAAAATCCTTAATTCATGGGGACTGTCCAGAGAAAAGGCCGGTATATCAACCGTAATTATTTTACCATCTGGCGTTTCAAGGTCATACGCTCCCTTCATAATACCAGAAGGGGCATTTAACATTGCCCCACTGGTATAAGAAAAACTTTCACCCGGATTCAGGTCAGGCTGTTTTCCAATCACGCCCTTTCCATTTATCTTGTTTTCCATCCCGTTCGAGTCTGTAATAGTCCAGTGCCTGTGGCGCAAGGTAACCTTTTTATTACCTTGATTCAGAATCGTAATGTGATAGGCCCAAAAATATTGATTATTATCCGGTTCGGATTCTTCATCAATATACACAGGCTCTGTATCAATTTTTATAAATTTTGCGGCCAGCCTTATTTCTTTCATATCTTTATTCATTTTTTCATACATTAATTTAGATTTTGTCCCTTGGACCCTTTTTTGTTTGTCCTTCTGAACCCTCCTATATTGTCACCCTGAACTTGATTCAGGGTCCACAGCAGTGTTAACCAGAAACACCCCAATTACCATCGACACATGGATTCTGAACCAAGTTCAGAATGACAAAAAGAGGATATTACAACTACATTTTTATATCGTCCTTATCCTTAATCCTATCTGAAAAAAATCAATTACTCAATATTAATAAAGGGGGGGGCTGGGCAATATAGGCACCCGCAAGGACGCAATAATGATTTGCTAATGTCAAACTGTAATCTTTTCATTTTTCCTTTAGGGTTTCATAAGTAAAGGCACAAAAAAACCCCGCAGAGCCTGCAGGGTTTTAATGTTAAAATCTTATTAAAGATTTAGAATACGTAGCTTACACCAACGTGGATTTGGTGACCGCCACTTTTTTTGAATGTAGCTTTTTTGGTATCTGACCCATATGTTTTGTCTTTCAAGTCATAAGCAAATGTGTAACCAGCATCAAGAACAAAGCTTTCGTCAATGGCGTATTTTGCCCCTAAACCAACATGCACATTTGGTACATATTGTGTTTTTTTGTTTGTTTCTGTTGATCCGGCCTTTGTTATATCTAATCTAAAGTCTGATTGATGCATATGAAGACCCAAACGTCCATATCCAAGTAATTCTGGCATAAACTTGTAACCAGCTAAGAAATCAGCCCCAAAGTTAAATTTATTGTTGTATGTGCCTTTAAGTGCAGACCCACTTTTAGTTGTTTCTTTTTTGTCTTTAGCGTTTTGATACCCAGCGATCAATTCAGCACCAATAACCATATCATTGCCAAGGTCATTCATGTAACCAAAAAGAATGGATCCACCCATGCCTTTTGCTTTAAAGTTTGTTTTATCACCACTTGAATCTTTGGCTTCTTGCTTGTCCATATTATAGTCAGCACGAACACCGGCATACATACCGTCAAAGTTTGATGCATTTGCCCCAGCTGTTGCAAGTGCTAAAGCTGAAACAGCCATTAATTTTAACTTATTCATATTATCATCCTTTTTATTTTAAAAATATACGTATTATATACGAAATAATAATCTGATTATCAAGAGGAAAATAATGAAATATAGTGCAAAAAACTAAGACTTTAAATAAAACAAAGATTTGGTTGCAAATAAGTCACTGTTTTCTTTTATCCAGCTTTGTAATTTTTTCTTAATTCTATTGACAATATTTACACAGGTTTGTATATCTATTTTAGCACTCTGTTCACACGAGTGCCAAATAACCTTTTTAACGTAAAGGAGAAAAATAAAATGAAATTCAAACCATTACATGACCGCGTTCTTGTAAGGCGCACAGAAGAAGAAGGCAAAACATCAGGGGGCATTATTATTCCTGACACAGCAAAAGAAAAACCCATTCAAGGGGAAGTTCTGGCTGTCGGCACAGGCCTGAAAGATGAATCAGGGAAAATAGTTGCCTTGGACGTAAAGCCCGGTGACAAAGTTCTTTTTGGAAAATGGTCCGGAACTGAAATCAAAGTTGAAGGTGAAGATCTTGTCATTATGAAAGAATCTGACATCTTTGGAATTATTGGTTAATACCTATCAAATACTTAGGAGAATAAAATGAGTGCAAAAGAAATAAAATTTTCAACCGACGCACGTGTAAAATTGCTTGCCGGTCTGGACATCCTTGCCAATGCCGTCAAAGTTACATTAGGCCCAAAAGGTCGTAACGTAACCATTGAAAAGTCATTTGGCGCCCCACGCATCACAAAAGATGGGGTTTCTGTTGCAAAAGAAATTACCTTAAAAGACAAGTTTGAAAACATGGGTGCGCAAATGATGCGCGAAGTTGCCAGTAAAACAAACGATCTTGCAGGGGATGGAACAACAACAGCAACCGTTCTTGGTCAAGCCATTGCCCGCGAAGGCATCAAAGCTGTGACAGCTGGCATGAACCCAATGGATCTTAAGCGCGGCATCGACCTTGCAACAGAATCTGTTATTGCAAGCATCAAAAAACGGGCACGCCAAATCAGCAAAGACAGTGACATTGAACAAGTTGCCACGATTTCTGCCAATGGCGAAAAAGAAATTGGGCAAATGATTGCTACTGCCATGGAAAAAGTTGGGAAAGAAGGTGTCATTACTGTTGAAGAAGCCAAATCATCCGAAACTGAATTAGACGTTGTTGAAGGGATGCAATTCGATCGTGGATACCTATCCCCTTACTTTGTGACAAATTCAGAAAAAATGATTTGTGAAATGGAAGATGTTCTTGTTCTGTTGTATGACAAGAAAATTTCCACCTTACAACCCATCCTTCCCATTCTTGAAAAGGTGGCCCAGGCAGGAAAATCTTTGTTGATCATTGCTGAAGACGTTGAAGGCGAAGCTTTGGCAACATTGGTTGTGAACAAGCTGCGTGGTGGCTTAAAAGTTGCCGCAGTTAAGGCCCCAGGATTTGGTGACCGCCGCAAAGCAATGTTGGAAGACTTGGCGATTTTAACGGGTGGACAAGTTATCTCTGAAGAATTGGGACAAAAGCTTGAATCAGCGGACATGACCATGCTTGGAAAAGCAAAGCGTGTGAAAATCGACAAAGAAAATACGACTTTTGTTGATGGCTTAGGTGAAAAAGCATCCATCGAATCTCGTTGCATGGAAATTCGCAGTGCAATCGAAGAATCATCTTCTGATTACGACAAAGAAAAACTTCAAGAACGCTTGGCAAAATTGTCAGGTGGGGTTGCTGTGATCCGCGTTGGTGGGGCAACAGAAACTGAAATGAAAGAACGCAAAGACCGTGTTGACGATGCATTGAACGCCACGCGTGCTGCGGTTGAAGAAGGTATCGTTGTTGGGGGTGGTTGTGCCTTATTACATGCCACAAAAGATGCGTTTGATGGATTGAAAACAGCGAATGATGATCAAAAAGTTGGTATTGAAATTATTCGCAAGGCTATTCAATCTCCTGCCCGCCAAATCGTGGAAAATGCTGGAGATGAAGCGTCTATCGTTGTCGGTCGTATCCTTGAAAGCAAAGATGTGAACTTTGGTTATAATGCCCAAACTTCTGAATTTGGTGACATGTTTAATTTTGGTATTGTTGACCCTGTTAAAGTTGTCCGTACAGCTTTGCAAGATGCGGCATCCGTTGCAGGCCTATTGATCACAACCGAAGCCATGATTGCTGAAATCCCAGATGAAAGCTCCTCAGCCAGAGGCGGCGGAATGGGTAATCCTATGGGCGGCATGGGTGGTATGGGCGGCATGATGTAAGCCTGACCAATAAACCTTAAATATTTTGACAATTAACCGCTGGCCTTTGCTGGCGGTTTTTTTATTGACTTAAACTTTATAATAAAGATATAAATTTATGTACAGTGAGGCATCTAAATGATTCAAACACCTCTTTTTTAAAAACTTCAACGACCACTCTATTAATAAAAAGGCTTTATGAATGACAAAAGCAACCTACGCCAAACATATATTTTTAATCATTATGGTTTTTATTACGGCTGTGATTGAAACGGATATTTATCTGCCTGCTTTTCCAGATATGATGGAATATTTCCAGACAAACGAAGAATTAATTCAAAGTTTACTGACCTGGAATTTTATTGGTCTGTGCCTATCTGGCCCGTTTTATGGGCCTTTGGCTGATTCTTATGGTCGCAAGAAACCTTTGGTGGTTGCCCTGGTTTTATTCTTTATGGGAAGTATTATTACAATTTACGCAGACGATTTTGATTTAATGCGATGGGGGCGTGTTCTTCAAGGTCTTGGCAGTGGGGGATGCTTTACCTTAGGGTCCGCCATTATCTTTGATGTTTTTGACGAAAAAATGGCCATGGACGCGCTGAATAAAATGAATACGATCGTTCCTTTGATTATGGCGACTGCCCCCATGCTTGGAGGTTATTTGAATTATCAATATGGGTTTAGGGCAAATTTTGTGGCTATTGCCGTTTGTGTTGTTGCCAGTTTATTGTGTGCCATTTTTATGTTCAAAGAATCTTTGCCTGCCCGCAAAAGGGTGCCTCTTAACTTTGACGGTACAATTGCAAATTTTAAAAAGACATTAAGCAATGGTCCTTTTTGGAAATTAACTTGTATTATAAGCTTGTTATTCACAGGATACCTTGGGTTCTTATCCACCACATCTATCTTGTTTGTTGTGGATATGGGCATTTCCAAAAAAGTATTTCCTTTTCTTCAGGGGGCCTTATTGTTGGCCTATGTGTTTGCAAGTTTAACCTGCAACAAAGCCTTAGATAGATTTGGCGTTGGAAAAACGAAAAAGTATGGGCTTTACTGCATTTTATTTAGTTCACTCTTAATGATTTTGGTAACTGTATTTTATCCAAATCCATATGCCTTAACAGGTGCCATGTTGCCGTTCACCTTTGGATTGATGTACGTACAAACCCCTTATTTCAGTGATTGTATGAATATATTCCCAGAAATAAAAGGGATTGTTGCCAGCCTGATTACAAGTATACGATTAATGATAACAGCAGGATTGATTGGCCTGGGCAGCAAATATTATGATGGAACTGTTCGCCCGACAACAGCTTTGGTTCTTATCACAGCCGTTATTTCCACGTACTTATTTTTCAGCCACGAAAGAAAGAAGAAAGTAAATTCTTAGTTAACGCAAGGTTATGAATTTTGCCTTTACCTGCCTGGTCTGATTTTTTCAGTGAACATCTTTTCAGCCAAGGGCCCTATCCAGATTAATCCCTGAAATCAGCTGTGTCTGAAGAATCTGACCATTCTTCCCGTCCATCTTCTTGCCGTATTGTTTCGTCTGGATCAGAAGATTCGTCAGTGCAGCCTGCGTCAGACAGCTTTCTTACAGGACGGTGATGTCTGAAAAATTCTGCCCGGGCATTAATCGTTTCTTGTTTGCTGGCTATCTCTTTCTTCAAACTTTCTCTGCCATGAACAGTTGAACATCTTGCCCGAAACAACGCCAACCTAATATCATCGGGCGCCTCGTCAATAATTATGGAAAAATCTGGATTTACAGTTAGCTCCCTTAATACAGTTGATATCAAAGCATTTGGGGATTCTTCTGGTGTGGAAAAAGAAGGAAAAGGCCGGCGGCTATGATGACGAATTCTAAATTCAAAGGGCATCCCCCGCCTTTTTTTAAGAAAAGATCGCAGACCTATGATATCTGGTTGGTAAAAATCAATTTCTGTTTCAGGGCTTATAAAATCTAAGCCCCTTAAAAAAGGGTTATATTTAAATATTTTAAGTATCTGCAAAAGGTGAACGGGTCGGAATGCCTCCTCGGAAAAATTTATAATAAAGGGGGAAGTAGTTTTAGATTCATACCCATCAATACTCATTATCTCTAGCATTCTAAGCCACTTTATAACAATCACGCCATCAGAACGATTTAAAAATTCTGGAATTATTTCTTGCGTTGATTGTCTTGGCACGACAACAGATGATGGCGTGGCTTCCTCTGCAGCCACATCAAATGATTGTTCTGCCGCTGCGCCAACCGATTGTGCCCCGCATAACAGAACACAAAGAATTATTATAAATTTACCCAATATTTTATTCATCTATTATTCAGTATCTAATACCAAAAGAAAATTGCAAGAATTTATTTACAAGCCTTGCATTTTGGGGAAAATTCATTATATTTGGGACAAGAGGTTTATACCTTTGAATTTTTTGTCTGTATTTATAATTTTTATTAAATATAAATTAGGCAGAATTAAGACTTCTTGTTGGTGCCATGGGGGCATCAGCTGAATTAGCCAGAAGGAGTTAATATGGCACTTTATGAATGTGTATTTATTGCACGTCAAGATTTGTCGCAGACACAAGCTGAAAGCTTGATCGGCAAATTTGAAAAAGTCATCAAAGATAATGATGGCAAAATTGCGAATAACGAATATTGGGGTCTTCGTCCCCTTGCTTATATCATCAAAAAAAACAAGCGTGGACATTATGCAATGTTAAATGTTGACGCCCCGTCAGCAGCGATCCAAGAAATGGAACGTCAAATGCGTTTTGATGAAAACGTTATCCGTTTTCTTTCTATCAGAGTTGATGCGTTTAAAAAAGAACCATCCATTATGATGAACCAACGCAATAAAGAGGCAGAAATTGCCGCAGAATTTGGTGTGAATCTTGAAAAAGAAGGAGCGACAAATGAAACCAAGTAAAGAAGCAATGCAAAAGGTTCCTATGAGCCAAGTCCGCCCGTTTTATCGTCCACGTCGTACGTGTCCATTTTCTGGAAAAAACCCACAAACGATTGAATATAAAGATGTTAAAACATTATCCAGATATGTAACAGAACGCGGTCGTATTATGCCACGTCGTATTACATTCGTATCATTGGCAGCCCAACGCAAATTGGCACAAGCAATCAAACGCGCCCGTTTCTTGGCTCTTATGCCTTATATTGAAAAATAAGGAATTATAAAATGCAAGTAGTATTATTAGAACGCATTCAACGCTTAGGCAAAATGGGTGACGTTGTTACCGTAAAGCCTGGGTTTGCACGCAATTATTTATTGCCACAGAACAAAGCCCTTCGTGCCACAAAGCAAAACATTGAAATCTTTGAAAAGCAACGTGCTGAATTAGAATCACAAAGCAAAGATCTTCAAACAAAAGCGGAAGGCATGAAAAAGAAAATTGATGGTCACATCATGGTTATGGCCCGTCAAAGCAGTGATGCTGGCGTTTTGTTTGGTTCTGTTACAACACGTGAAATTGCGGGATTGTTGTCTGAAAAATTTGACACGATCACACGTCACCAAGTTGTTCTTGACGCCCCAATCAAAACAAGAGGCGTTCACGATGTTCCTGTGCAATTACACCCAGAGGTACGCACAACTGTAAAAATCAGTATTGCCCCTTCTGAAGAAGAAGCACACGCACAGTTGGCGAAAAAAGCTGAATCTAAAAAAGAAGAAGCGAAAGAAGTATCAAAAGTTAAAGCTGAAAAAGCTGCAAAAGAAGCAGAAGAAAAAGCTGAGACTGAGGCTGAAGAACAAGCTGACGCATAATACATCTTTTACCTATTCCTTAAAACTCTGTCTTTTGACAGGGTTTTTTGTTAAATAATACAGCGATACATGCGTTGTTCACCAAGTCATTCAGTCATCGCGAGCACCCACAGAGTACGCGGCGATCTATGCGCCACTTGAAAGCCGCAATAATATGCGGCTTTTTCGTTTTCTTAAGAAAGTTTCTGGACAGTCTCAATGTAGAATTAGACCCTTTCTTTTATCTCATTTGCGCTGACGGGACGGCCGGATGGCCCCGCTGTGACAAAGTTAGTGAACAATCCCAATTTCCCCTTGCCATAAAAAAACCCCGCAGTGTGCGGGGTTTTTTTATTTATTCAACATTAGTTAAAGAACTTGTAGATTAACCTTTCGGTTATATTCCTCTTTTTTGAGTTGATCCTTAAGCTACTGGCTTAGCTGCTTCTGCCGACGGCGCTGGAAGCTGCCGCCGCTGCTTCCGCGCCACCCGCTCCCGCTCTTGCTGCTGCTTGTCTTTCTGATTCGTTTAGAAAATCAACAGCCTCGATCATATCGTTGCTAAAAGCTTTATCAGGTGTTGCACCATTTTCACCAGCCTCGCCCATTACAAATAAAACGTATGCAAAATTCCAACATTTCACTCGATCCAAACTAATATTTGATTTTCCAGCCCTACCAGTTAATTTACCATAGGCTTTTGCTAGATTTTCCCGCGTCATACCCAAACCTTCCATATATTTTCTTGTATCTGGATCCTTATAATAACCCCTAAGGACCTCTTCCACATCTGCGGGAAGTTGTCCAGTAACAGGGTCTTTTGTGCTAGATCCCCTGGCAGAGGCTTCAGCTAATTTTCGGAAAAATTTTTCTCTTTTGCGCCTTCTTTCTACTGCCTGCTGATAACCATGACTCTCATCTGCTGCTGCTGATGCTGCTGCTGAAGCTGCCGCCGCTGCGAAGCTATCTGTTGACACCATTAATGTTGTTCCTAAAAGAAATATTTTTAATGTTTTATTCATGTTTTGATCCTTTTTTATTTACTACGTTACCTATCTTTTAAGGTTATTAGAAAAACAAATTAGATGCAAACAAAAAAATTATGGCGCCTATGTGGAGTGCGCATAAATCTTTATTGAAAAAGGTAAGTGACAATAAAATAACTTAGGCAAATGGAAGGGCCCAAAGGCGAAATGGCCGTTTTCTTTTTGGCCCTAAAATACAAATTGGTCAGAATTCCAAAGATTCCCATTAAAATAAAAAATAAAGGAATGTTTTGTAAATAAAGTGTTAACCCCAAAATGGTACAAAGTTTGATATCTCCAATGCCAAATTAAAACCTGCAACAACATAGTTGATGGCAAACGGGGCTCGATAGTGATAAAGTCTTTAAGGGATCGTTGCAAGGCGCACTTTTTGGATGATTTTAGCGGAAAGCCTTATTTGCGATGCTTTCGGTACGCTGGCTTATAAATCTATCTTTTTCTAAAAAGCGCCCCAGAAAAATATCAGCGTGTAACAATCCTGCAAATTAATAAGAATATCCATCCGTGCTTAGGAAATATAAATGGCGACATGGCAAGATAATGGCATTGTTTTAGGTGTCCGCCCGTTTGGGGAAGGAAAAGGTGTTATTCACCTTTTGACCCAAAATAATGGCCATTGTACAGGGGTGGCACGGAGCCTTAAATCAAAAAATATGCGGTTGGCTGTTTCACCTGGATCCCTTGTTCAGGCCACATGGCGGGCAAGATTGGACGAACATCTTGGCGCTTTCTCTTTAGAATTAATCAAAAGTTCTTTGGGCGCCATTATTGAATCCCAACAAAAAATGCTGGCCTTGTCAGCCGTAACCGGCTTTATTATGAAAGTCTTGCCAGAACGGCACCCTTATGAATATCTATATCAAGAATTATTAAAATTCATTGAATCCTTATCGACTGAAGATTGGGTGCAATATTATATTAAGTTTGAATTAACGATGATAGGGGAATTGGGATTTGCCTTAAAGTTAGATCAGTGCTGTGTTACAGGTTCCTTTGACGATTTAAAATATGTATCGCCAAAAACAGGGCGGGCCGTTGCGGCGGGGGCCGCAGGTCCTTACAAAGATAAACTATTGCCGCTACCTGGATTTTTGACACAAGGGGTAAAAGCTGATAAAAATCAAATAATAGAAGGGTTTCAATTGACAGAATACTTTATGAAAATTCATTATTGTGAACCCAAGTATAAAGAGTTCTTTACTATGCGAGAGCGCTTAGTTAATCTGTTAAAGAGTTATCCAATTTAATGCTGTTACTGCATGCGCCATCGTTTATAATCAGTGACATCATCAGATTGGATACCTAAGTAAATAATATAATTTAAGACAAAAATGACAGACCAGAAAACCAATATAAAACCAGTCTCTTTTAAAGAAGCGTTAAGTGAACGGTATCTTTCTTATGCTTTATCGACAATTATGTCCAGATCCTTACCGGATGTTCGAGATGGTTTGAAACCTGTTCATCGCCGTATATTGTTTGCGATGCGTCAATTGAAATTGGATTCTAAAGGCAGCCCAAAAAAATCTGCCCGTATTATTGGGGACGTCATTGGTAAATTTCACCCACATGGGGAGTTGGCCGTCTATAATACATTGGTGCGTCTTGCCCAAGATTTCACCATTCGATATCCTTTGATCCTTGGGCAAGGGAACTTTGGAAATATTGATGGGGATAATGCGGCGGCGATGCGTTATACCGAGGCAAAATTAACAGCCGTTGCCGAAGCCATGATGATTGGCTTGGAAGAAGAATCTGTTCCCATGAAATCCACTTATGATGGGGAATTTCAAGAACCGATTGTTATGCCATCCGCCTTCCCAAACTTGTTAGCCAATGGGTCAGAGGGAATTGCAGTGGGCATGGCCACCAGTATCCCCCCCCATAATGCAGATGAATTATGCGAAGCATTGTTACAAATTATTCGAAAGCCCAGTTCAACGATTGAAGAATTGGTTGATCATGTTCAAGGCCCAGATTTTCCGACAGGGGGCGTCATGGTTGAAGAACCTGCCTCTATTCTTCAATCCTACAAAACAGGCCGCGGCAGTTTTCGTATTCGCGCAAAGTATGAAATAGAAGAAGTCAAAGGTGGCCAATATCAAATTATAATAACTGAAATCCCCTATCAAGTTCCCAAAAGTCGTTTGGTTGAACGCTTGGCTGATTTGGTGTTATCCAAAAAATTACCGATTTTAGCAGACATCCAAGATGAATCCACGGAAGATGTGCGTGTTGTGCTAATTCCCAAAAGTCGCAATGTAAAACCCGAAGTTTTAATGCAGGCCCTGTTTAAGCAAACAGATCTGGAAACACGTATTTCATTAAATATGAATGTTGTGGATGGGCATAATGTGCCCCGTGTATTAAATTTGAAAGAGGTTCTTCAAGCCTTCCTAGATCACCGTTTGGTAGTCTTAAAAAATCGCAGTACCCATCGCTTGGATAAGATTAATCATCGCCTGCAAATTCTAGAGGGCTATTTAATTGCCTACTTAAATTTGGATGAAGTAATTCGCATTATTCGTGAAGAAGACGATGCAAAACAGATCATGATGGCCAAATGGCACCTGACCGAAATTCAGGCGGATGCTATTTTAAACATGCGTTTGCGGTCTTTGCGCAAGCTTGAGGAAATTGAAATAAAGCAAGAACATTCAGCCTTAAGTGCGGAAAAATCAGAACTGGAAGGTTTGTTGAAAGATGAAAAACTTTGCTGGCAAAAGATCAAAGGTGAAATAAAGCAAATCCAAAAAATATTTGGGAAGTCAACCCAGCTTGGGGCACGTCGTACCCAGTTTGAAACGGTGAACGAAGTTGAAGATATGCCGCTTGAAGCCATGATTGACAAAGAACCAATTACCATTATTCTGTCTGAAAAAGGCTGGATTCGTGCGATAAAAGGCCATCAAGATGATCATGATTTCAAGTTTAAAGAGGGGGATAAAGTCTTCCAAGTAATCAAAGCCGAAACAACAGACCAGATTTTATTCTTTGTTGATAATGGACGCTTTTATACCATTATTGGGGATAAAATTCCCCGTGGGCGTGGCTTTGGAGAGCCATTGCGCTTATTGATTGACCTTGAAAATGATAGTAATATTCTGACTGTTCTTACAGCCAAAGGGGATAGCCAACGCCAACTTTTGGTGGCGGCTGACGACGGGCGTGGGTTTATGGTTAATGAAAAAGATGTCTTTGCGCAAACCAAAAATGGAAAGCAAATTTTGAATGTTAAGGCCCCAGCAAAGGCTCAAGTGGTTGTGCCTGCCGATGGGGACTATGTTGCCATGATTGGCGAAAATCGTCGTTTATTGGTTGTGCCAATTTCAGAAGTTCCCTTAATGACCCGCGGTCGTGGGGTGATTTTACAGAAATATCGTGGCGGCGGATTGTCTGATTTAAAAGTCTTTACCTTGCAAGAGGGTCTGTCATGGCAAAACGGGAAAAAGCAATATACATTGGAAAATGTGCAAGAATGGGTTGGTAAACGCGCCAGCACAGGACGCTTTGCCCCTCCTGGATTTCCAAGGTCCAATCGTTTCTCTTAAGCCATTTTGCTAAATAATACTTTTGATTCCAGTTTTAGTTTGTCATTCTGAATTTAGTTCAGAATCCATAGGTTATTGGTAAACAAGTTGTATCCGGGAACCTCTGGTCTGGACCCCGCATCAAGTGCGGGGCGACGATGTTTGGGGGGTGTTATTGATAGCGTATGAATCACCGCGCATCCTGCGGATGCTCACGATGACGGAACAAGGAGTCTATTAAACAGGTCAGGTGCCCCTAATTTAGTTTTTCCAAAATGTCATCAGCGATATCAAAATTGGCATAGACGTCTTGGACATCGTCAAGATCTTCTAAGGCATCGATCAGTTTTAAAAGAGTTTCTGCATTATCTTCATCGACGGCAATTAAGTTTTGGGGGCGCCAGGTGAATTTGGCAGATGACGCATCTCCAAGATGCTTGGCAAGCTCTCCTGCTACAACATGTAAGTCATTTGGGTTGCAATAAATATCATGTTCGTCATCAGATGATTCAACATCTTCGGCGCCAGCTTCGATGGCGTATTCAAGAACCTTGTCAGCGGAACCAACAGAGGCAGGGTATGTAATATGTCCAACATGATCAAATTGAAAGCTGACACTGTTTGTTTCGCCGAAGTTTCCATTATATTTATTAAAAGCAAAACGTACTTCGGGGGCTGTGCGATTACGGTTATCTGTTAATGCTTCGACAACAATGGCAACACCCGCAGGGCCATATCCTTCATAACGTACTTGTTCATAATTCACCATGTCTTCACCACTGGATCCGCGTTTAATGGCGCGCTCCATCGTGTCTTTTGGTAGGTTTTGTGCTTTTGCTGTGGTAACGGCTGTGCGCAAACGAGGATTAGCATCTACATCCCCCCCACCGCTTTGGGCTGCAACCGTCAATTCTTTGATTAATTTTGTAAATAATTTTGCGCGTTTTTTATCTTGTGCCCCTTTGCGGTGCATAATATTTTTAAATTTTGAATGGCCTGCCATATCTTAATCTCCTTATTTAATCATTGTTGTTTGATCTAAAGATCCCCCTACACGAATAGGGCAAATTTTGGTTGCTTTTCCAGTTCTGTTGTCACTTTCAACGTAAACGCCACACAACGTTCCTTCCCCTTCAGCAGGGGATAAACGGTCGCCCCGGGCTGTTTTTGTAAAGCGTTTAATAGGGGTTTCTGGATTCATTCCAACAACGGAACGACTGTAATCCCCACACATACCAGCATCTGTCATATAAGCAGTTCCCCCCTGAAGAATTTGATGGTCCGCCGTTGGCACATGGGTATGTGTGCCCACAACCAAAGTTGCCCGGCCATCAACAAAATGACCCATGGCCGCCTTTTCCGAAGTTGCTTCTGCATGAATATCAATCAATATGGCATTGATATTGGCCCCAAGGGTATGATTTTTCAAAGCATTATCAATGGCATGAAAGGGGTTATCCATTGCTTCCATAAATAATTGCCCCATGACGTTAACTACCAATAATTTGTGACCACTGGCATTTTCCACAATAACAGTTCCCTTGCCAGGATGTTTGGCTGCAGGGGGGTAATTTATGGGGCGTAATAAAGTTTTATCTTGTTCAATATCATTATAAATACTGGGTTGGTCCCAAATATGATTACCTGTTGTGATAACGTCGACACCTGCAGCATACAGTTCTTTTGTGATTTTTGCATTGATGCCAAATCCATGCGCTGCGTTTTCACCATTGACGATAACGAAGTCCAGCTTTAAATCTTTTTTAAGTTGGGGGATATGTTTAATGACAGCTTCACGGCCACTGCGTCCAACGATATCACCACAGAATAGAAATTTCATAATTAACCTTATTTTTTGCCATAATAACGGCTAGGGACACGGAAATCAAATGCTATTTAACCTCAACAATGGCAGCAGCCCCCTGGCCACCTCCAACACACAAAGTCGCAAGGCCCCGATGTTTTTTACGGCGCTTTAATTCTTTTAATAATGTCAGAATTAAACGGGTGCCTGTCATGCCCACAGGGTGGCCCAAAGCAATGGCGCCCCCATTAACATTCAATTTCTTGGGATCAATGGCCCCAATTGGTTTTGACAGACCCAGTTCTTCGTTGGCAAATTTCTGGGAATCAAAAGCAATAAGGTTGGCAATTATTTGGGCGGCAAAGGCTTCGTTCATTTCAATCAAATCAAAGTCTTTCATTTTTAACCGACTTTTTTGGAGGACCTTTGCGGTTGCATAAGCAGGGCCCAAGCCCATGCGTGCGCCGTCCAATCCTGCATAAGCATAGTGGGTAATATATCCCAACGGTTTTAACCCTAAGGATTTTGCCTTGGATTCACTCATTAACAAAACAGCGGCGGCCCCATCTGTTATTTGCGAAGAATTTCCAGCTGTGACATTTCCTGTTAATTTATCAAAGTAAGGGTTAAGTTTTGCCAAGGCTTCCATGGTTTGATTGAAACGAATGCCTTCGTCTGTTGTTAAGGGGGCGTTCCCCTTCAAAATATAGGGAACGATTTCTTCGGCAAAAATACCTTGTTCAGTGGCTTTCTGTGCCCTGTTATGGCTTTGGCAAGCATAACGATCTTGCTGTTCCCGGGTGATGACAAATTCTTTTGCCAATATTTCTGCGGTTTGCCCCATGTTTAAACCACATACAGGATCTGTCAAACCAACTGCCAAACCAACAATTGGTTTTAAATATTTAAAATGAAACCCTGACAAGGCTTTCATTTTATCTTGTAAAGTCTTAGATGATTGAACCCGTGTTAAGAAATTTTGAAATTCTTTGGACAGATAGAAAGGTATATTAGACATGGATTCAACCCCACCAGCAATAATAACATCACTTTCATTCAAAGATATTTGATTCATGGCGGTGGTGATTGATTGCATGCCAGAGGCACAATTGCGATGGACGGTAAAGGCCGGAACTGATTTTGGCAGACCTGCCTTTAAGCCAATAACCCGTGCAATATTTTGGGCATGTGGGGGTTGGCCTACATTTCCAATAATGACTTCATTAACTTCGGATAAAGGGATGTCTGTCCTGTAAAGAAGTTCTTGAACGACATATGCCCCAAGTTCATCAGCAGAAACAGAATTCAATATTCCCCCATATTTACCCATTGGTGTGCGAATACCATCAATAATTGCAATTCTATGCTTTGTCATATAACCCCTGTATTTCTTTTTTGTATTTCTTTTCTATAATATAACGCCTGACTTTCATAGAAGGCGTTATGTCACCAGCCTCAATTGTCAGGGTACGTTTAATAATTTTAAAATTCCGAACTTTCTCCCAATGGTCCAGCTGAGTATTAATTTGCTTTATATATTCTTTTATTTTTGGCTTTAAATTTTCTTCATCGTGGTATTCTTCGTTTATAAACAGCAAGCAACTGACGTAAGGTTTGCCCTCTGCAATCACCAAACAATAGTCAACGTACTTTGATTTTTGAAGCAACTGTTCAATCGGAACAGGGACAACATATTTCCCTGTGGATGTTTTAAAAGATTCTTTCTTGCGCCCAATTAATTTGATATACCCATCCTTGTCAATTGTTGCCAAATCACCCGTCTTTAGCCATCCATTTTTGATCATGTCTTTGGTGGCTTTTTCATTTTTATAATAGCCTTGCATGATGTTTGGGCCCTTAACCAGTAATTCATTATCTTTTTCTGTTTTAACATGTACGTCAGGAAAGGGCTGGCCGCAGGTGCCAGGTTTATTATGTCCGGGATAATTGGCGGAAACAACAGGGGAACTTTCAGTTAATCCATAACCTTGATAAATCTGTAACCCAACATTATTAAAGAATCTTTCGATATCCGTAGACAGGGCCGCACCGCCAGATATCAACATACGAAGGTTACCCCCAAATTTTTGTTGAATCTTTTTATAAACAAGCTTGTCAAAGATAAAGTGACTTAAGGAATTTTGATTTTTAGAGGCAGATTTTAAGGCAAGACTTCCAATAAATCGTTTTATAGAGGATTGTTTGTCCAGCGCAGTAAATGACTTTTTATAGATTTTTTCAAGAAATCTTGGAACTGTTGTCATAAGGGTGGGGCGAACCACAGATAGATGATCTTTAAGGCGATCCATATGGTCATTAAAATAAATGGGAATGCCTTGGCTTAAATAATAAGACATAACCATGCGTTCAAAAACATGGGCCAAGGGCAGAAAACTTAAAGCCACATCTTTTTCACTTAAAGGAAACAGTTGCTTTGTTGCCTTAATTTGGGAAGTAAGATTGCTGTGTGTCAGCATAACCCCTTTGGGATATCCTGTACTGCCACTTGTATAGATAATTGTGACAATATCTTTTTCTGTGGTTGTTGATGGGGTAACTTTTTCATCCCCATTTTGAATAATGTTTTGCAGGCTGGTTTGGTTTTTGTTTTTTCCCCAAAAGGGAATCACACTTTTTAGTTTATAATTGTCCTGGATTTTTTTGGCTGTAGGGCCATTTTCTGTAAACAGAATCTGCATCTTTGTTTGTTTTAAAATATAGGCCATATGTTCCGTCGACATGTTGTGGAATAAAGGGACAGAAACACCCCCACATTTTTGTATGGCAAAATCCACCATTAACCATTGGGGGGAAGACGGCGCCATTATTCCCACCAACCCGCCTTTTTTAAGGCCTATATTTTGCAAATGATTGGCAATTCGATTGACAGCCAAAATAAAATTCTGTGGGGAAATTTCATGCCAATTCTTATTACGATAGTAATAAAGGGTGGATTGAAAGTCAGTTAAGATATCTGTTAATTTTTTTATTGTCATAGCTTGTCCCTATTATTTTATTCTATTAGAGTTTTTTAATAAGTTAAAGGGATTTTACTTATCATTTATTTTAGCCTAGTATAGATAAAGAAGAGGCAAAAGAATGAAGTGGTATATTGAATCCACCACACTTGTAATTGATTTTCTTAAAAAGCTGTTTAAGACAAGGCTTTATGTTACTGGTCTAGATACTATTCCAGAGGGGCCTATTTTATTCGTTGCCAACCATTTTACCCGATTTGAAACCGCCATTATTCCCTATTTAATCCATAAAGAAACAGGAAAAACACCAAGATCTTTGGCAGATGAGGTTGTTTTTGTTCGGGAATTAGGCGACTTCCTGCGCAAAATCGGAACTATTTCTACGACAAACCCTAACAGAGACCGCATTATCTTGAGTGATCTGATGACAGGCAGTAAAAATTGGCTGATCTATCCAGAGGGTATAATGGTTAAAAATAAAAAAATAAGGCAGCAAAAAAACTATAAAATTTTCACCCCACAAAGAAAAGGTCTTGTTCATACAGGGGCGGCTGTTCTGGCTTTAAAGGCAGAGTTATTGAAAAGGGAATATCAATCAGCCAAAAAATTGGGCAGAACAAAGCATGTGAAAGAATTGGAAAATGATTATTGTTTTTCAACCCAAGAAATTGATGGAAAACCTTTATCAATCGTCCCCATAAGCATTAGTTATTTCCCCATTTTCCCAAAAGATAATTTTTTGAAAAAGGTTTTACTTAAAGTTTTCAGCCCTTCTTTAGATCGTTATAAGGAAGAAATTGATATTGAAAGCAGTATGCTGACCAATTCAGATATCAATGTGCATTTTTCGCCCCCCATCTATGTCAAAGATTTTATCAAAACTGGCGGGAAAACCCTTTCTGTTATTCAAGGGCTTTCTAAAAAATCCACCCAGGTTTTGGTTGATTTATATAAATACCCTTTGACGACCCGCTTTATGAATGATGTTTATAACAATATTCATATTAATTTACAGCACCTGTATGCCTTGATCTTAAGTAAGACGAAACAGAAAAAAGTATCCCAGGAATATATGTGTTTGATGGTTTATTCGTTGGCAGATAAATTAATTTCTATAGAGAAATATAGACTGCATCCAAGCGTGATGCAGGGTGTAAAAATTTTATTTCCAACGACATTAAAGGACTGTACCGATGCTGCCTTAAGGTCAGGTATATTGAAAACAACGGATAAGTCGTCTTTTACTTTTTCAAAAAAAGCCCTGAATAATGAATATGATTTTCACACGATCCGGCTGAAAAATATTTTAAAGGTTCAATTAAATGAGTTACGGATTTTTAAAGATATTCAAAAAACAGCAGAATCCCTTGCCAAAAAGCCCGTTACATTCTTGAAAAAACAAGCAGTTCTAACAATTTTGGATAAAATGCTTTTGGATTATGAAGCCGATTATAAAAAATATTATTCAAAGAAATTTTCAAAACCAAAACAAATTGGGTCCCCTTATTTTCTTAAGGCCCAAAGTAAAAAAATAGGCGTTGTTCTGTGTCATGGATACAAGGCTTCGCCGGCCGAGGTTCATTTGCTGGCCAAATATTTGAATCAAAAAGGATACAATGTTTTGGTCCCCAGACTGAAAGGGCATGGAACAGCGCCGATTAATTTGAAAGATGTCACCTATCAAGACTGGCAAGAATCTTTGAATGAGGCCTATGCAGTCCTAAGACAAAGTTGTGACAAGGTTGTTCTTGTTGGATTTTCAACAGGGGGCTTGTTATCTTTATGCTGTGCGGCCCAGAATTACGTTGATGGCATTGTGTGTGTGAATGCGGCGCTTAAGTTAAATGATATCCGCATGCATTATATTGGGGCGATTAATTTTTGGCATGATTTGCTGAAAATTCGTAAAAACTATATTGATACGGAACCAGAATACCCCCATACAAATTACAGTCGTAATTATCTGAAAGGGGTGGAAGAACTAAGTAAACTAATGAAAGAAACAGATACGTGTGCCCCTTCTGTTGCTTGTCCCGCCTTGATTATCCAAGGTAAAAAAGATCCTGTCGTCAATCCAAAAAGTGGGCAGGATATATACAGCATGATAAAATCAAAAACAAAATACCTATATGAGCCGGATCTGGATCACCATGTTATTGTGCGGGGAGCGGGACATGAAGAAGTCTTTGAAACTATTTACAAATTCATCCATACTAAAATAAATTAACTTAATTAATTTTATAAAAACAACAGGGATATCATGTCAAAGAACACAGTTCGTTTGCGGATTTTTAAAAATAAGACAGCTGCCATTATTTTTGATAATGAGCATAGTAAGGTTAATACGCTTGGAACGCAGACATTGCACGAACTGGAAATTATCCTTGACGATGTTCATAAGAATAAAAACATAAAACTGTTGACCATCCAAAGTGCCAAAGATGGCATTTTTATTGCTGGCGCAGATATTAAAGAAATCCAGAATCTTTCGAATGAAAGTGAAGCGTTGGAAAAAGTTCAAAAAGGGCAGGCGGTTTTAAATAAAATTGCAAAACTTCCCTTTCCGACGGTTGCCGTTATTAATGGTATGTGCCTGGGGGGTGGGGCAGAACTTGCCTTAAGTTGCACCTATCGCATTGCAACAGACCATCCAAAAACCAAGATTGGCTTTCCTGAGGTTCAGTTGGGAATATTTCCTGGCTTTGGGGGGACACAACGTTTGCCAAAACTTGTTGGGTTGGTTTCTGCCCTGCCGATGATTTTGGCGGGCAAGCCGATTGATGGAAAGAAAGCTTTTAAAAAGGGTTTGATTAATGCCTATGTGGCCCACAGTTTTTTAAGTGATTCCCTTAAAAAGTTTACGGACCAAGTCTTAAGCAAGAAAGTTAAAAAGAAACGGTTACCCCTGCGCCATCGAATTCTGCAAAGCATGGGCTTTAGGTGGTTTGTTTTTTATCAAGCCAAAAAAACTGTTCTTCAACGTACCAAAGGACAGTACCCAGCTCCTTTAAAAGCCCTAGAGGTTGTGCGGAAAACCTTTAAGGTCAAAACCTTTAAAAAGGGCCTGGCTGTGGAAGCCCAAGAATTTTCAAAGTTGGCCGTTTCAAAAATTTCTAAAAATATGATTCATGTATTTTATGCTAACGAACTTTTGAAAAATCAAGCAAAGGAAAAATCCAGGTTTGCTGATGTTTCCGTCACATCCGCAGCTGTCATTGGGGCAGGGGTCATGGGGGGCGATATTGCTTGGTTATTTAGTAAGGCAGGTATTCCCGTTCGTTTAAAAGATTTAAAATGGGGGCCTGTTGTTACAGCCATAAACCATGCAAAAGACATCTATCAAAAGCTTAAAAAGAAACGGAAAGTAACAGACAGTGAAATGGATCGAAAAATGAATTTAATTTCAGGAACGATCGAAAATCAACCGTTAAAGCAAGTGGACTTTATTCTTGAAGCCGTTGTTGAAGATATGCAGATTAAACAAAAGGTCTTCAAAGATTTGGAAAAGAAAACAACAAACCAAACGGTTCTTGCCACCAATACATCTGCCTTATCCGTCACATCTATAACATCAGGTATGAAAAACATATCCCGTACAATAGGGTTTCATTTTTTTAATCCGGCCACAAAAATGCCTTTGGTGGAAATAATTCCGACACCTAAAACATCCAAGGCAACCATAGGGTCAGCCTTCAGTTTGGCCTTGAAAATGGGAAAGATACCTCTCCAGACAAAGGACAATCCTGGGTTTTTAGTCAACCGTTTGCTGATGCCCTATATGAACGAAGCGGCCCATATGTTTGACGAAGGGGTTGATATTGAAACCATCGATAAGTTGATGGAGAAATTTGGAATGCCCATGGGGCCTTTTAAACTGGCGGATGCTGTCGGGATTGATGTGGGGTACAAGGTTGCAAAAGAACTTTATCAGGCTTTTGGGGATCGTATGAAGCCTGCCAGCATTCTATCAAAGATGGTGGACCAAGGATTACTGGGCAGCAAAACAGGCAAAGGTTTTTATGATTACACAAAGGGAGGAAAATCAGTTTCTTCGGCTGTTGATCGCCTGCGCCCAAAGCACAAAATTATTCTTGATAAAGACATTATTAATCGCTGTCTTTTAATTATGGTGAATGATGCCGCCCGCTGTCTGGAAGAAAAAGTTGTGGATTCACCAGCCCATCTGGATATGGGAATGATTTTAGGCGCAGGTTTCCCCCCATTCCGTGGCGGACTTTTAAAATATGCGGATGATAAAGGGTTGCAAGATATTATGCAAAACTTACTATTCTTAACAAAACAATATGATAAACGTTTTGATCCTGTCCCAATGATTTGTGAGTTGGCCAGAAAAAACAAAACATTTTACGGAGGGGTTTAATGCAACATTATATAACAATGCCAGTTATTTGGATTATAGGGCTTTCAGTCATTTTACTGTTCATCCCCCATCTACGCAGAACAATCCTGACAAAACCTATCTTCACCTTATTAAAACATCTGAAACTTTTGCCAGAAATTTCAGAAACAGAACGCGTTGCCCTAAGGGCCGGAAATAACTGGATTGAAAAAGATTTGTTTTCAGGTAATCCAAATTTTAAGAAAATATTAAAAGAATCATACCCAAGGCTTTCCAAAGATGAAAAAACCTTTATCGATACAAAGGCAGAAAAAATCTGTGAAATGACGGATGATTGGAAAACATTTCAAGATAATAATTTATCTAAAGAGGTCTGGTCTTATCTAAAAAAAGAAAAATTCTTTGGGATGAATATTCCAAAAAAATATGGCGGCCTTGCCTTATCGCCACTTGCCCAAAGTACGATTGTTCAAAAACTGGCAACAAGATCACAAACTTTGGCCATAACAGTTATGGTGCCAAATTCATTGGGGCCGGCTGAATTATTACAGCATTATGGAACAGACCTGCAAAAGAAATATTATTTACCACGACTGGCAAATGGCCAAGAAGTACCGTGTTTCGCGTTAACCGAGCCACTGGCCGGAACAGATGCCGCATCAATAAGATCAGAAGGAACGGTCTTCAAAGACAAGAAAGGCACCCTAAAAATACGCCTTAATTTTGAAAAACGATATATTACCCTTGGGGGTGTTGCGACTTTAATAGGGTTGGCCTTTCAACTTAAAGACCCAAAAAAATTATTGGGGGATCAAAAGGAAATTGGCATTACCTGTGCCATTGTTCCCGCCGATACAAAAGGGATCCATGTAGATCGTCGCCACAGCCCCATGGGGGTTCCTTTTATCAATTCGCCTTTGTTTGGGGAAAACGTAGAAATCAGTATTGATCACGTAATTGGTGGGGAAAATGGTCTAGGCAAAGGCTGGAAAATGTTAATGGAAAGCTTGGCTGTTGGACGGGGGATTTCTTTGCCTGCCATCAGTGCCGGTGGGTTGCAACTTGTCACCCGAACTGTGGCGAATTACAGTCAGATTCGTCACCAGTTTAATATTCCCATTGGTAAATTTGAAGGCATTCAAGAGGTTTTGGCCGAAATTGCAGGTCTATCTTATTTAAATGAATCCATGCGTGTGTTTACTGCAGGGGCTGTGGGGAACAAACATTATTCCTCGGTTGTAAATGGCATCGTAAAATACCATTCAACAGAGCAATTTAGAAAAGCCATCAACCATGGTATGGATATTTTGGGGGGTGCCGGCATTTGTCGTGGCCCCAACAATCTTTTGTCATCCCCGTATATTGGGGCGCCAATTGCAATTACCGTTGAAGGGGCCAACATCGTAACCCGCAGTTTAATCCAGTTTGGACAAGGTTTAATTCGGTCCCATCCGTATGCTTATGATGAAATAATTGCCTTGGAAAATGGGGATGTGAAGGCCTTTGACAAAGCATTTTGGGGGCATGTCGCCCACTTTTTTATTAATAAATTTAAATTATTGGGTTTGGGGTTAAGCCGTGGGCTTTTGTACATCCCCAGTCACATAGGATTCATCGGGCGTTGGGAACAGCGTCTTTACTGGGCATCATCTGCCTTTGCCTGTTTTGCTGATGTGGCCTTGTTGATTTATGGCGGCAATCTAAAGCGCAAAGAAATGATCAGTGGACGTTTTGGGGATGCCTTATCTTATATGTACATGGCAACCTGTATCTTGCGTCGGTATAAAGATGAAAAAAAATCAAAAGAATTAAAAAAGTATGCAGAGTGGGGGCTGTTATATTGTTTCGAAGAAATGGAACGGGCGTTTAAAGGCATTTTAATTAATATGTTTCCCCAAATATGGTTGCGCCCTTTTGTCAGGATCAGTCAGTTTTTTGTTTCAGTTTATCCCCGTTTCCGCACGACAACGCATGACCGATTAAAATATAAAATGGCTGTGCAGCTTTTGGATAATCTGGAAACCAAACAAGCCTTGTCTGATCAAGTTTATATTCCCAAAACAGATAAAGAAATTATGGGCCTTTATGAAAAAACAGTTAAGGATATGGCTAAGCTAAGTCCATTGGTTGACCGCCTGAAACAAGCTGTAAAAACAGGAATTCTTCCGAAACAGCCGTTGGATACCTTGGTATCCAAAGCCGCAAAGTTGAAGTTACTGAATAAAACAGAAGAAAAATTGTTGAATGACTTGTTTGAAAATATGAATGCCGCAGTTCAAGTGGACCATTTTCCTTTTTCCTCACGGGGCAAGGGAACGGCCTGATTGACACAAGCTTCTGGACAGTCTCCAGTTATTTTGTATTGAATTAACGATGCCCTTTTGTGAATTTTCATACTCCGTCATCGCGAGCATCCACAGGGTGCGTGGTGATTCATGCGCTATCAATAACACCCCCCAAACTTCGTCGCCCCGCACTTGACACCCTTTCACCTTCGTCGCCCCGCACTTGATGCGGGGTCCAGACCTATTCTTCACCAGATTTCCCGTTAAAATCGCCCGGAATCTGGACATGTTGACACAAGTATGGTTAAGCTCAGCCAATGGGTTTTTTCGCTTTGCTTCATAGTTGCGTTAAAGTGCCTAAAAAATAGGCACGGAAAACCGCAAAAAATAATTTTTTTATTAAAAAAGTGCCTACGTGCGCATGGCTTAGGAAAAATATGACTAACCAATTAATGCGGGTTGCTGGGCTATAATTATAATAACTAACTGAAATAACTGACTTATTTATCCATGTGTAAAACGCATACCATTTCCCGTTAATTTTATCCAGTCCCTCTTTTTTTGTCATGAGGCAACTAAAAGGCAGGCGGGTTGTGTCCGGTAATCTCTGGTCTGGTCCCCGCGTCAAGCACGGGGCGACGAGGTTGGAAGGGCCCGATGGCGTGTGAATCACTGCGCATTCTGTGGGTGCTTGCGATGACG
>TARA_R110002050_G_scaffold72158_2_pt1 | contig 28558 bp, 30 predicted proteins | sample TARA_R110002050 | Tara Oceans TARA_R110002050 (sample SAMEA4396988) | marine metagenome | biome: Polar Biome; feature: [DCM] deep chlorophyll maximum layer (ENVO:01000326); material: water (ENVO:00002006), including particulate matter (ENVO:01000060) such as... | depth 25 m
AACAGCGAGTGAGAATTTCGAACTTTCAGAAGATATATATTCTAAAAAAATCCGTAATTCGATACAATCTAAATGTTCTTTAAACTATTAATTTTAAGTCTTTTTCTTAGTCAGGGAAGCTCTGATGATTGCAGCTCTATAGATAAGTTAAGAGCCGATTATCATCTTTTGGAGACGGGGCAACAGATAAATGAATTTGTTGATAATTTTTCACCCTCGTTATGTATTTATAGCATCCCCTATGTTGCCTCAGCGATTATGATGAAAGCAGAACACACTCGCCTGCCTCACCATAAGCTAGAACACTTTCTAAAAGGAAAACGAATGCTGGAAGGCTTCATATCAGAGCATCCCGAAAATATTGAAGGGCGCTATGTTCGTTTGCTAGTGCAATCACATTCCCCAAAATTCTTGGGTTATCATGATCATATTGAAGACGATCTCTTTTTTATTGAACGAAATCTTGCTGATTCTGAAATATCTATCACTTACCAAAATCAAATTAAACAACAGATAAACTCTTTAGAACAATGACATACTTAACTTACTTCGCTATTACTCTTGGTGTTTTTCTTTTTATGGAACTAGTAACCTGGTTTACTCATAAATATGTTATGCATGGCTTTTTGTGGTATTTGCATGAAGATCATCACCAACCAAAATATCAAGGTCCTTTCGAGAAGAACGATCTATTCTTTGTAATTTTCGCAATACCAAGTATACTCTTGTTCTACTATGGTGTGGAACCAACACTTAACTACAAACTATTTATTGGCTTAGGCATTCTACTTTACGGTATTTCATATTTTCTCATTCATGATGTCATCATTCACCGAAGATTTAAATGGTTTGATAACATAAACTCACCTTACTTAAAAGGCCTTAGAACTGGACATAAAGTTCATCACAAACACTTAGGAAAAGAAGACGGAGAATGCTTTGGTATGCTTTATGTACCTATAAAATACTTTAAACAGTTTTATAATGGCTAATTTTGCATACTTAGCTCTGAATTTAGGAACTATTTTTATTCCGTTTCTTGCTAGTTTTTATAAGCCTCAAGCATTCTATAAAAATTGGAAGTACTTTTTTAGTGCGAATATTATCGTAGCTATTCCTATTATTCTGTGGGATGTACAATTCACCAAAATGGGTGTATGGGGCTTCAATAGCGATTATTTTTTAGGTATACATATACTTAATCTACCGTTGGAAGAAGTGATGTTTTTTGTCTGTATTCCCTATGCGTGCACCTTCACTTTCTTTGCCTTAAAATATCTAGTTCCCGAAACCCATTTTAGTAGGTACCAACTCGCTCTTAAGTATCTATTTCTAGCTATTTCAATTTCTTTTATTCTTTTTGGCTACCAACAGGTTTATACACTTACCATCGGCATAGTCTCAGCTCTGATGATTCTTTACTGTATCTGGAAAGACATAGACTTCACACACATCTTCCTAACTTACTTTTTAGTAACTCCATTTTTTCTAATCGTTAACGGAATCTTAACGGGCTCTTTTATAAAAGAACCTGTGGTTTGGTATAACAATGCTGAGAACTTTGGCCTTCGAGTAGGTACGATTCCAATTGAGGACTTTCTGTACTCCTTTGTCCTAATTTCATTAAATATACTTTTAATGAATGGATTACAGCAGATAAGAAAAAAAATAGCTTAAGCGCGCTCGTATTCTAGAAATACTAAATCTTCGGTCTCTCTTCTACTGGTTTCAACCCAGCTTTTATCTATTTCAGTTCTATATTCTGGGAAGTAGGTATCGCCTTCGTATTCTTTCTTAACTAAAGTAACTACCATTTTATTCGCTTGAGAAATAGTTTCTCTGTAAAGAACCCCTCCGCCAATAATATAGGCATAGTCTTCAGAAATTGAATCTAAGGCCTCTTCTAAAGAAGTGTATGTATCTACATTATCATATTGCACAGTGCGTGATAGAACAATGTTTCTGCGCCCAGGAAGTGGAATGTTATTCAGTTCGTCGAATACACCGCGCCCCATTATAATGGTTCCACCTGTTGTAGTGTTTTTGAAGTGTTTTAAATCTTCAGGATATCGCCAAGGTAGCCCTCCGTTATTACCAATCACCAAATTCGGGTCGTGGGCAACAACTATAATCAACTTCATACTGCAACCTCGAACTTAATCAATGGATCTGGATCGTATCCTTCTAAACTAAAGTCGGCAAACGTTAAATCGTCTATTTTTTTTGGAGCAATGGTAAGTTTTGGTAATTCTCGAGGAGTTCTCGTGAGTTGCTCTTTCAAGCCATCAATGTGATTTACATAAATATGAGCATCTACAATGGTGTGTGCAAATGTACCGGGTTCTAAACCGACTTCTTGTGCTATGGCTATTGTAAGAGCAGCATAACACGCTAGGTTGAACGGAATACCTAAAGCTATATCACCTGAACGTTGCGTAAGATGACAGTTAAGCTTCCCATTACTTACATTAAAAATGTACATGATGTGGCAAGGAGGTAAAGCCATTTCACCAAGTAAACCAGGATGCCAAGTACTCACCACAATTCGACGGCTATTTGGGTTAGTTTTTAGCATTTCTATAGCATTTTGAACCTGATCGAATTCTTTTCGAACCCAAGTATCGTGTTCAAATGCACATCCATTGCCTTCTAAAAGGATTGTTTCTTTTTCGAGATATGGAAATTTACGCCATAGTACCGGATAAATAGGACCAACATGTCCATCTTCGCCAGCCCAAGCATCCCAAATATGGCAATCATTCTCATCACGTAACCATCGAATATGATCCTCTCCACGTAAATACCAAAGAAGTTCGAGTACTACTGATCTAAAAAATACTTTCTTTGTAGTTAGTAAAGGAAACCCTTTGGAAAGATCAACTTTATAAAATTCAGCGAAACTAGAAATAGTGTCAGTACCTGTTCTATTTTCTTTTCTTACGCCGTTTTCGAGTACATTTTTTACGAGATCGTGATATTGCTTCATCTAACAAACAAATTTAAAACGTTACGCCTTTTAAAAGGAGCATTGATATACTAAAATAAATGATTATCCCCGTAACATCTACCAAAGTTGCAACAAAAGGAGCAGAAGTTACCGCTGGATCGAGTTTGAGTTTAGTGAGAATAAATGGAAGCATTGCTCCACTTAAATTTCCAAAAATAATTACACCAACCAAGCTTATTCCTATAGAAAAGCTAGTTAATATTAACTCTAACTGTGATATATCGAAATTTATATATCCCCAGCTAAAAGTCATAAAGAAACCCAATATTCCGATTAATCCTCCCAACATTATGCCCGATAGCAGTTCTCGGGTAAATATTCTTCGCCAATCAGTTGGTTTAATATCGTCTGTGGCGAGTGCCCTAATAATAAGTGTTGCAGCTTGTGAGCCAGAATTCCCACCACTCGAAATAATCATTGGAATAAATAACGACAGCAATACAGCACTAGCGATTATAGACTGAAAAGCTCCCATTGCAGATACTGTGAGCATCTGACCTATAAAAAGTAGAATAAGCCAACGGACTCTTTTTTTGACCATTCCTGTAACCGATGTCTGAGAATAATAGTCATCTAAGGCGTCCATTCCCGCCATCTTGTGCATATCCTCAGTAGTTTCTTCTTCGGCTACATCAATCACATCATCAACAGTAACAATTCCTACTAAAATACCATCTGAATCGACAACAGGAAGTGCTACTCGATCGTATTTTGCAAACATACGAACCGCTTCTTCCTGATCTTCAAAAGCACTAAGAGCTTCGTAGCTTCTATCCATTAATTTCTCAATACGATCTTCTGGATCTGCCAAAATAAGTTCTGTCAGTCTTAAATCATCAATAAGATATTCTTTGTCATCTACAACATAAATACGGTTTAATGTTTCCGCTACTTCGGCGTATTTACGGATGTGACGCATACTACGTTCAATAGTCCAGTCTGTTTTAACGCGCACATATCTTGGGGTCATTAAACGCCCAATGCTTTCTTCTGGATAACCCAACAGTTTTTTTATCTGTTTCTGATCTTCCAAGTTCATGGAATTCATCACACGTTGGGTAAGGTGGCCTGGCAGTTCTTCTAGCAAAGCAACTTGTTCATCAGGCTCTAAGTTCACCATAACGTCGCTAAGCTGCTGTCTGTTGAAAAGCTCTAGCAGTTCAACTCCCTTATTGGAAGGAAGCTCAGCAAAAACATCTGCCGCAACTGGCTTCTTAAGTAGTCTAAAAATTACAACTGCTACTTTTCCATCTAACTCAATCAGTAACTCTGCAATATCAACAGCCGGAACATCCGAGAGAACATCTTTTAGAGCGACCCAATCTTTGGCCTCTATAAGTTCTTCGAATTCTGGTTTAATGAGCTGTAGGAGCATTCTTCAAGTTATAATAAACTAATCTTAACAGTGGGCTAAGAATCGCGCTAAATCATTCAAAAAACAAGTAATGATATTAGTTTTGAAGAGATTTCAAAGCCATTGATGCAGCTTGTTGCTCTGCCCGCTTTTTACTTGCACCAACACCAGTACCTAATTCTTTTCCATCAATAAGTACTGATATTTCAAATACTTTATTGTGGCCCGGACCCGACTCATTCTTAACTCGATACTCTGGTAAAGCTAATTTATGAGATTGAGTGTACTCTAAGAGGGCACTTTTGTAGTTGTCTACAGTATTTACTGTTTCTTTCAAATCGATATGCTTTTCTATTACACGCTCTACAAACTTGTACACTACCTCATAACCTTCCGTTATATATATAGCTGCAATTATAGACTCAAACACATCTGCTAGAATACTTCTGGAAACAGCAGGTTTTTTTTTACTTTCACCAACTTCTAATAGTTTGTCAATGCCCAAACTAATAGTGAAGTCTGAGAGTGTTTCCCCTCTTACGAGTTTGGCCCGTATTTTAGTTAAAAAGCCTTCGTCTTTTTTAGGGTATTTCTCGAACAGGATTTCAGCAATTATTAAGTCTAATACTGCATCGCCAAGAAATTCGAGTCTTTCATAAGAATCATGAGAGGCATATTGATCTTGTGAAACGGTAGAACGATGGCGGAGAGCTTTAAAAAAAAGAGAAGGATTATCGATAGTTATACCGATAATCCTTTCTAAATTCAAAATACGTTCATCGACTTCGGAGCTTATACTCTTATTTCCTTTAAATAAGGATTTGAGCCAAAACACCATATTTATTCTTCGAACTTTTTAAATACTAATGATGAATTGTGTCCACCAAACCCAAAAGCGTTATTCATAGAATATCGAACGTCTCTCGCTACAGCTTCATTTGCAGTGTAGTTAAGATCACATTCAGGGTCTTGATTTACTAAGTTTATAGTTGGAGGAACAATTCCATGATAGATTGCCAATAAAGCTGCTACAGACTCAATTGCCCCAGCAGCTCCTAAGGTATGCCCAGTCATTGATTTAGTAGAATTCAAATTCATTTTCTTGGCATGATCACCAAAAACCTTTTTTATAGAATTTGTTTCTGCAATATCACCAAGCGGAGTTGATGTGCCATGCATGTTAATGTGGTCGATATCTTCTGGTTTAATTCCTGAAGATTTCAATGCATTATTCATTGCAAGCATTACCCCTCCGCCTTTTGGGTCAGGAGCTGTAATATGATATGCATCAGCAGAATATCCGTAACCTACAATTTCTCCATAAATTCTAGCGCCACGCTCTTTGGCAGCCTCAAGCTCTTCTAGTACAAATATACCCGAGCCTTCGCCTAACACAAACCCATCTCGAGATACATCGAAAGGACGTGAAGCTGTTTCTGGACTATCGTTACGTGTAGACATTGCTTTCATGGCGTTAAAACCAGAAATACCTATGCGAGTTACAGGAGCTTCAGAACCACCTGTGATGGCCATATCAGCTTGCCCATAACGAATAGTATCGTAGGCAGAACCAATATTATGAGAGCCTGTTGCACAAGCAGACACCACACAGAAATTAGGACCTCTGAAACCGTATCGAATTGAGATTTGGCCAGCAACAATATCAGGAATAAGCATTGGGATAAAAAACGGAGATACCCCACGAGCTCCACGCTCATGAAAAGCGATAGACTGATCGTAGAAGGTTTTCATCCCTCCAATACCTGTTCCAACAATTACAGCCACACGATCTTTGTCGATTGTATCAAGATCCAAATTACTATCTTTAATCGCTTCATCAGAAGCAATTAAAGCATATTGAGCAACTTGATCTAATCGGCGTGCTTCTTTTCGGTCAAAATGTTCGGATGGGTCATAGTCCGGAATCATGGCCGCAAAGTTACTGGGGAAGTTAGTGGTATCGAACTCAGTAATAGTTCGTGCACCACTCCTACCAGAAACTAATCCATCCCAAAATTCGGGTGTACTCTTACCAATTGGGGTAAGAGCACCTATGCCCGTAATAACGACTCTGCGTGTAGTCATAGAATAAGTTTAATGTATTAGGAAAGTTTTCCTGAAATATAGCTTACTGCGTCTCCAACAGTTGCAATGTTTTCTGCATCTTCATCAGGGATGCTTAAATCGAATTCTTTTTCGAATTCCATGATCAATTCAACAGTATCCAATGAGTCTGCACCCAAATCGTTAGTGAAGTTAGCATCTGCAGTTACTTCAGATTCATCAACACCTAGTTTGTCGATGATAATATCTTTTACTTTTGATTCTACATCTTGTGACATATCGTTTCCTTAAGGTTATTTTGGTAGTTAGATTAAGCTTTGTATTAAAGATAACTTAAAAATTCATTCTAGCATCTGCAACTATGTGTTACATTGCCATTCCACCATCTACTCTGATGGTTTCTCCTGTTATATAAGTACTCATATCTGACGCTAAAAAAGCAACAGCATCTGCTACTTCATCCGCATTCCCTGCTCTCCCTAGTGGAGTCTCAGCTTTAATGCCCTCTAACACTTTTTCGTTCAGTGTATCGGTCATATCTGTAAGTATATAACCAGGAGCTATAACATTTGCTCTAATATTTCTAGAGGCTAATTCTTTTGCATAGGACTTTGTAAACCCAATAATACCTGCTTTTGATGCAGCATAGTTACTTTGTCCTGCGTTTCCTGAAATGCCAACTACTGAACTAATATTAATGATGGAACCTCCGCGGTTTCTCATCATAGGTTTAGCTGCAGCTTTAGAGTAATTAAATATACTCTTTAAATTTGTTGTAATAACATCATCCCATTGCTCTTCACTCATTCTTAAAATGAGATTGTCTTTGGTGATACCTGCGTTGTTTACAACAACATCAATTTTTCCCCAATCAGTAACAATGGTGTTAATTACTTCTTCAGCTTGAGCATAATTTACAGCATCTGCTTGAAATGCTTTTGCTTTTCTACCAAGCTTCTCGATTTCTGCTACTACTTCGTTTGCAGCATCTGCAGAACGAGCGTATGTGATGGCTACATCTGAGCCTAGCTCGGCAAGCTTGAGGGCTATTGAACGACCAATGCCTCGGCTTCCGCCTGTTACTAAACTTGTTTTACCTACTAATGATAATGACATAATTTTTTATTGATGTCCTGAAATTTCTGCTTTTCTATATGTGCGCTTTACTAAACCTTGTAACACTTTACCTGGCCCAACTTCCACGAAGGAAACAGCCCCATGTTCCAACATATTCAATAAAGTTTGAGTCCACCGTACTGGATTCAATAATTGATTTAGGAGATTAGCTCTAATCTCTTCTACATCGGTAGTTGGTTGAGCCGTGTAGTTACTATAAATAGGGCAACTTGGCACTTTAATTTCTAAATTTTGTAGAGACTCTTTAAGTCCGTCATAAGCTGGTTGCATCAATGAAGAATGAAAAGCTCCAGAAACTGGCAATAACATCGCCATTCTAGCTCCATTTTCTTTTGCTAACTCAACAGCTTTCTCAACAGCTTCTATATAACCAGATATAACTAATTGACCTGGGCAATTATAGTTTGCAGCTATTACTTCTTTTGAGGTTAAAGATGTTGCCTCTGCACAAACTTGTTCAACAGCAGCATCTTCCATACCAACAATTGCAGCCATTGTACCAGGGTTTGATGTTCCTGCTACTTGCATGAGTTCCCCCCGACGACGAACAATTTGTAATGCATCTTCAAAACTTACTGCCCCACAAGCTACTAAAGCCGAAAACTCTCCTAAACTATGTCCGGCTACCATATCTGGCTTAACGCCCAATGTACTAAATAACGCAACTGAGTGTAAAAATATAGCAGGTTGAGTAAACTCAGTTTGCTTTAATTTTTCTTCTGGTCCTTCAAATAAAATCGATTTTAAATCAATTCCTAAAATGGTATTCGCACGATCTACATACTCTGCAAACTGAGTATTTGTATCATAATGGTCTTTTCCCATCCCGATAAACTGTGATCCTTGTCCAGGAAATAAATAAGCGGTACTCATTATTTAATGCCCCATTTTAGATAAATAGCTCCCCAAGTAAAGCCTCCACCAAAAGCTGCCAATACTAAATTATCACCATGGTTCAGCTTATCTTTCCAATCGTATAAACAAAGAGGTATTGTACCTGCTGTAGTGTTACCGTATTTGCCGATATTGATCATCACTTTTTCAGATGATAAACCCATTCTTTTTGCAGTAGCATCAATAATACGAAGATTAGCTTGATGTGGTACTAGCCAAGCAACATCTTCAGGTTTGAGATTATTTTTCTCCATAATCTCTAACGAAACATCCGCCATACCCATGGTCGCTTTTTTGAAAACTGCTCGTCCATCTTGAGTGATATGATGTTGTCTATTCTGAACTGTTTCAATAGTTGCAGGATGTCTACTACCACCTGCATGCTGATATAAGCTACACTCCGTATCACCCTCAGTATGATGAATATGATCGATAATACCTGTTTCGTCAGTTGATTCTTCAAGTAAAACTGCACCAGCACCATCACCAAATAGAATACAAGTTGAACGGTCAGTATAATCAAGTATAGAACTCATTTTATCCGCGCCAATAACTAACACTTTTTTAGCTCTACCAGATTCGATATACATAGAGCCTGTAGTTAGCGCATATAGAAATCCAGAACAAGCTGCCGACAAATCGAACGCAAAGGCTTTTTTAGCTCCAATCATTTCTTGTACTAAACAAGCTGTAGCTGGGAATAAATAATCTGGAGTAACAGTGGCTAAAATAATGAGGTCAACATCTTCAGCTTTTACATTAGCCAAGGTTAAAGCTTCTTTGGCTGCTTCAGCGCCCATATAAGCGGTTGCTTTATCTGGATCCTTAAGAATTCTACGTTCCGAAATACCAGTTCTAGAACGAATCCATTCATCATTAGTGTCAACAAGTTTCTCGAGTTCGAAGTTTGTCAATCGATACTCGGGTAAATAATGTCCTACCGCTGTAATTTTAGCGCGTTTAACTTCCATAAAAACGTTTTAATCAGTTTAGAGCTTCTACAATCTTGCCATTAACGTCGTTCTTAATACACTGAACAGCGCTTTTAATCATATTTTTTATTGCAAGCGGGGAACTTCCGCCATGGCCAACAATACTAACACCGTTTACTCCTAGAAATGGAATACCACCAACTAGTTCATAGTTGAACGGTGAAAAAGCAGCATGCAATATCTTTTTAGTAGTTGCAATTTCTTGCTCAGTTACTTCCATTTTCGCTATTGCAAGCCCAACCATTTGAGAAAGTGCTTGAGGTATAGATTCCCCAAATTTGAGAACAATATTCCCAACGAGTCCATCTGTAAGGTAAACATCAACTTTACCAGAAAGAATATCCCTTCCTTCAACATTACCTTCAAATCCAGGTAAATCTTTAATGAATTTATGAATCTCTTTTAGTTCTTCTGTACCTTTTTCGTCTTCTTCCCCAACATTGAGTAAACCAACTTTTGGCTGTTCAATTCCCATCATTTGCTCACAGAAAACTTGCCCCATTTTTGCAAATTGGAGTGCCATCTCAGGTTTTATTTCTAAATTTGCGCCTGCATCAACGATAAGGCGAAATCCTTTAATGGTGGGGAAATAGGAAGCTATTGTGGGCCTTGAAACACCTTCAAGCTTACCTAAAATAAAGGTTGATGCTGCTAGTAATGCGCCAGTATTTCCAGCGCTTACAAAAGCATCGCATTTACCTGCTTTATGCAGGCCCATGCCCATTACTATAGATGATTGTCGTTTGTTTTTTACAGCAGATGCAGGAGACTCTTCCATCCCAATTATCTGTGGGGTGTGTTGTACGCTAATACGAGATTTGTCGTACTCTTTACCAGCAAGCTCTTTTTGGATAGCTTCTTCTGGACCTAGCAACAGAATGTGCAAATCCAAATCTTCTTCTATCGCTAAAAGAGCTCCTTGTACAGGACTTTGAGGGTAGTGGTCGCCACCGGCTGCATCAACTGCAACAATCATCTTTCAGTAATTTAGTTAGCTACTGCTGCTTTCATTACCTGACGGCCACGGTAGAAACCACAGTCATCACAAGCATGATGGTAGCGGTGTAGTGCTCCACAGTTAGAGCATTTGGCCAAAGTTACATCAGATATAGCATGATGTGAACGTCGCTGATCTCTGCGGGCTTTCGAGGTTTTTCGCTTTGGGTGTGCCATTATTTATCTTAAAATTAGTTCTTTAGTTCTTTAAGTACTTCCCATCTCGGATCAATCTTATCTTCGTCTTCCTCAAGAGTTTCACCAAATTTTTGGTTAAAATACTCTATCGGATTACCATCCTGATCCAAAAAACGGGGATGTAATTTCTTTACGGGGAGTTCAAGCAACAAGGTATCTCTAACATCTTGCTCTAGATCTATTTGCTTCGATTTATGATCGTAATTCCTAATGGCGCCATTTTCATCTGCCGATTCTTCAACCTGTTCTGCTTTAAACAACACTTCATAAGTTTTATCAACTTCGTAGTCAAAAGCATCTAATGAACGGTCGCAAATAACCTCAACAAATGCATTAATATCTAGCTTAGCTCGCACAAACTGAATGGTTCTGGAAAACTCAATATCGATAGTCCCTCCTTTAAAAGGAAGTTCACCTAAATCGAGGTCTTCATTACCAAGCTGTACAGAACGTTCGCTCTGGCCTTCAGGAATTTCAAAGATCTTAAATTTCAACATAGAACATCTCCACTATAGCTAGCAAATATAAGGATAATAGAATTGGAGTACAATCAATTAAACAACCCAAATAGTCGGGCGTCAACTTGCTCAATTATCTTTCCTAAATCTTCCTGATTACTTACAAAATCAAGCTCATCAGTCTCAATTATAAGCTTATCGTGCGGATAACGGTCTATCCAGTCCTCATATAACCGGTTTAGCCGTTCTAGGTAGTCTATTCGAATAGTATTCTCATAATCTCTTCCGCGTTGCTGAATTTGTCTAACTAGAGTTGGTACTTGCGCGCGAAGGTAGATTAATAAATCTGGTGGGCGTAAGTAATAACTCATTTCACGAAAAAGAGCTTCATAGTTTTTGAAGTCCCTATCACTCATCAAACTCATCTCATGTAAATTCTTCGCGAAGATCTCTACATCTTCGTAAATAGTACGATCTTGAATAAGACTTATAGGATTTTTGAGCATTTCTTTTTGATGTCTAAACCTACTAGAAAGAAAGTAAATCTGAAGGTTAAAGCTCCAACGGCGCATGTCCTCGTAAAAATCGGCGAGATACGGATTATCATCCACCGATTCATAAAAGGCTTCCCAGCCAAAGTGTTTAGAAAGTAAACCTGTTAAAGATGATTTACCCGCTCCTATATTACCAGCTACTGCAATATATTTCGATTTATCAATTTCTAAGTTAGACATAGTTTTTAAGATTCTTTTCCCAGTAAGCGGTACATCGCTTTTTTATATTCCTCTACACCTGGTTGGTTGAACGGATTGACACCCAAGCTATATACAAATACACCTGTTGCCATCTCAAAAAAGTAAATAAGTTCGCCAATATTTTGAGCATTTAACGATTCTAAAGTAATATTGATACTAGGTACTCCACCTTCGTTGTGCGCTTCTGTGGTACCAATTCTCGCCTTAGTGTTTATCTCATGAAAACTTTTACCAGATAGATAGTTAAGTCCGTCGTCGTTGCCTTCTAAGTTATTTACAGTTAGCGACGAAATAGGATCCTCAACAATAATGAAAGTCTCCATTAATGTGCGAGTTCCTTGCTGAATAAATTGTCCTAAGCTATGCAAATCTGTAGAAAAAGAAGCCACTGATGGGAATATACCCTTACCTTCTTTTCCTTCACTTTCACCCATAAGCTGTTGAATCCAACCACCAAGAGATTTTAGCTCTGGCTCAAAGCATGAGAATACATCAATAGTAATCCCATTCTCATGGAGTGCATTTCTGAGAGAAGCGTATTCTAGTACTTGCTCTGCATCATCTTCAAACTCTTTGTAAGTACTTACTGCTCCATAAAAAAGAGTCTTAATATCTATACCCGCAACTGCAATAGGTAACAAGCCAACAGGAGTTAATACCGAAAATCTACCCCCAACATCATCTGGAATAATAAATTTTTGATATCCGTTCTTATCAATGAGCTTATTAAGCACACCACCTTCTGCACTTGTAGTACAGATGATTCTGTTTGCTACATCGTCGCCATACATGTCAAACATCAAATCTCTGAGCATTCTAAAAGACAATGCCGTTTCTAATGTTGTACCCGATTTAGAAATAACGTTTAAGTAGATACTTTTTTTAGAACCGTCTGCTTTAGGAGTTAGAAGATGCTTTTTCAAGTCTTCTAAATATTTCCCTCCCATATGATGTCCTGCGTAAACAATCTCAACTCCATTATTTCCAAAATGAGAGCTTAACGCATCAATAATAGCTTTTGAACCTAAATATGAGCCACCAATTCCACACACAATAAATACATCGGCTTTTTTGCGAATCTTTTGAGCCAAATCACCTACTTGTTGAAGCAATGCATCATTAGGGTTTGCGAGAATGTCACGCCAACCTAACCACTCAGAGCCTGGTCCAGTTTTGGTAACTAATTGATCTAAAGCAGTATTTACTTTTTTCCGAGCTGTTATATACTGTTCTTCCGTTATAAATCTACGGGCATTACTAATATCACATTTTATCATTATCGAAGAATTTTGGCTAAATCTACTAGTGAATAATCTAAGTCTTTCTTTTTAGAAACTGCTACTCGAAGTGGAGTAATTTTGAGCGTATTATTAACAACGCCTACCATTACGGCTGAATGCCCTTCCATTAACACTTTAACTGCTGCTGCACCAAGCCTACTTGCGAGAACTCGATCTCTTGCTGTTGGCGAACCACCTCTTTGAATGTGCCCTAAAATACACACTCGCATGTCATATTGAACAAAATCAGGACGTATTTTTTCAGCCAATTTCATAGCACCACCTGTTTCGTCACCTTCAGCTACAATAATAAGACTACTTCGAACCTGTTCCTTGAGCATGTTCTTAAGCTGCGATTTAATATCGTCAATATCTGTAAGTTCCTCTGGAAGTAGTGCTAACTCTGCACCTCCCGCAATACTTGTTTCTAAAGCGATAAAACCTGCATCACGTCCCATTACTTCAACTAAGAACATACGCTCGTGCGCGTCTGCGGTGTCTCGTATTTTATCGATGGCTTCAAGCGCAGTATTTAGAGCAGTATCGTAGCCGATAGTCTCATCGGTTCCGATAATATCGTTATCTATAGTTCCTGGAATACCTACTGTATTAATACCATATTCTTGGCTAAGAATATTTGCGCCAGTAAAGGTCCCGTCTCCACCAATTGCTACAAGAGCATTAATATTGTGCTTCTTAATGTTTTCATAAGCTTTTTTTCTACCCTCAGGTGTTCTGAATTCTTTTGATCTCGCAGATTTGAGAATAGTTCCGCCACGCTGAATAATATTTGAAACGGAATGTGTTTCCATTTCTTCAATTTCGTCGTTAATGAGCCCATGATACCCATGACGAATTCCATAAACTTTGATATGATTTTTTGCGGCTACCCTAACTACAGCGCGTATTGCCGCATTCATTCCTGGCGAATCGCCACCACTTGTAAGAATACCAATGGTTTTGATTTCTTTAATTTCTTCTGACATAATTTGCTAACTAATAATAAAGTGAGTGAATGGCTTCAAATATTTGTGATAGATATTACCTAAATTTGAAGACGCTCAAGTTTAAGAAAAAATCACCACAATTGATGACTCATAGCTCAAAGCTTCCTAAAATTAATAATGAAACCGTAATGAGAAAATCTCTGAGTGAGATTACAGCACCGGTATCGTCGAATTTGAGTGAATTTAGATCTTTTTTTAAGAAAACGATTAAGTCGGATGTTTTTCTTCTAGACCAAATTCTCTCATATTTATTGAGGCAAAAAGGAAAGGAATTGCGCCCAACATTGGTTTTCATGGCTGCAAATCTTTTTGGCTCAATTAATAAACGCACATACATAGCTGCCACTATGATTGAATTACTTCATACAGCTACTTTGATTCATGATGATGTTGTAGATGAAGCAGACTCAAGAAGAGGCTTTGTTAGCATTAATAAAATCTGGAAAAACAAAGCTGGTGTGCTTTTGGGTGATTATTTGTTATCCAAAGGGCTACTTATTTCGCTCGATAATGAAGAGTATCAGTTACTTCAAGTTCAATCTAAAGCAGTGCAGAAAATGAGTGAGGGCGAATTGCGTCAGCTTAAAACTGCAGGTCTCTTTAATATGACTGAGGATCGATATTTCCAGATTATTTCTGAGAAAACAGCTAGTCTAATTGCAACCTGTTGCGAGTGCGGAGCTATTTCTGTTACTGATGATCCTGCAATGCATAAATTGATGGAAGAATTGGGACTCTGTGTAGGTATTGCTTTTCAAATAAGAGATGACTTATTCGATTATGGTGTTTATGACATCGGAAAACCCAAACGAAACGATATTCAAGAACGTAAAGTAACGTTACCGCTTATTAAAGCGATGGAGCTTTCATCAAAAAAAGAGTCCAATCGTATTCGTGGGTTAATGAAGAAAAGAAAAAAGACCACTGCAAACGTGGAAGAAATTGTACAGTTTGTACATTCTTCTGGCGGCATGGATTCGGCTAAAACTATGATGTATGATTATGCAAACGAGGCCATATCATTACTCGAGAAAATCCCGGATAGTTCAGCGAAAAATGATTTTATTGACCTCATTCAATACGTGATTACTCGTAAAAAATGAGCTCCCTACAGCAATCTCATATTTTCATATCGGATGTCCATCTAGGTAGTAGATCTTCTCAATCTGAAGAAAAAACAGAACGAGATTTATTGAGCCTGATTCAATATAGCATCGAGAATAAAGCAGCCCTTTACATTCTTGGAGATCTTCTAGATTATTGGATGGAGTATCCTCACAAAAATTTTGTACCCCCATTTGCTGATACTGTATTAGATGCTTTTGAGGAATACAACAAAGCCGTTCAGCCTGCTATTTTTGTGACAGGAAACCATGATAACTGGACTTTTGGGCATTTTAAAGAACGTGGATTTGATGTAGAACAGGAATTCCGAATAATTACTCTTGGCTCTCAAAACATATTACTTATGCACGGGGATGGATTTTATAATGGGTCGCCAAAATTAAATCGCCCTTTTTTCCATCGGATATTAAGAAACAATTCATTTATTTCAGCCTATCAAAAGGTTTTTCCACCAAAATATGGATTAGCCTTGATGAAAACTTTTTCGAATTTTACAAGAAAACGAGATATAAAAGATCCAGTTCCATTAAACAAACATGCTCAGACTGTATTAATTCGACCTGAAATTGATGTAGTTATTACGGGGCATGATCATATTCCTCGTAAGGAAACATTTAAAGGTGGTTGTTATATAAATCTTGGAACATTTTTCCACGACCACAGCATAGCCATATATAACAATGACACTTTTAATCTCGTTAGATGGATGGCTTCTGCCAAAGAATTTGTACCTTTTAGCGAACCAAAAGCAGCAGAATGAGTGACTCACATACTCCAATAGATCATCATCGTTATTTTAACGATCCAGAATATCGAAAACAGATACTAGCTGAAAAGAACAAAAAACCAGGCACTAAAAAGCCTGACTCTGACTCATTACCTAAAAATTCTAGCGCGAAGAAGCCTAAATTTCCTAAGAAGTTCCTTTATTGGACTGGTGGAATTTCTGGGTTTCTATTCTTAGTCCTTGTGGGTTATCTAGTTTTCTTATTTCAAGGCCTACCTACTATAGAAGAGCTCGAAAATCCTGATACAAACATTGCCTCAGAAGTACGAAGCAGAGATGGCGTAGTATTAGACAAATATTTCACCGAGAATAGAACTTGGGTGCCTTATTCAGAGATTTCCCAACATGCAATTGATGCCCTCGTTTCGGTAGAAGATCATCGCTTTTTTGACCATTGGGGAATTGATATGATTCGGACCTTGGCAATTCCTGTTAATCTATTGCGAGGAAGAAAAGAAGGTGGTTCAACCATCAGCCAGCAACTTGCCAGAAACTTATATAAAAAAATTGGAACTGCTTTTTCTATCTCTAGAAAATTCAGAGAGATGATTACTGCTATTCAGATTGAAAAGAACTATACTAAACGTGAAATTATTGAGATGTACCTCAATACAGTTGAGTATAGTAATAGTGCCTTTGGTATTGAAGCTGCCTCGAGAACTCACTTTAATAAATCTGCCAAAGAATTAACAATTTCTGAAGCAGCTACGCTTATTGGTTCACTTAACGCAGTTTACGCATACAATCCTCGTTTAAATCCAGAAAGATCCTCTCAGCGTAGAAACATTGTTCTATTAATGATGAACCGAAGAGAGTTCATCGACGATAACACTTACATACAACTTACTTCGGAACCCATCCATTTAGACTATCAACCACCTTCAAAAGCTGGCAGAGTAAGTCGTTATTTTGGTGAGTATGTCCGGCAAAAAGTATCAAGTTGGGCAGAAGAGAATGACTACGATATCTACAAGGACGGGCTAGTGATTTATACTACTATCGACTCCAGAGTTCAGCGCCATGCTGAAGTTGCTTTACGAACAAAGTTAGACTCGTTACAACACATTTTTGAAAGAGAATGGACAACTTCAGGCAGCGAAGTTTATATGAACCGCCTTTGGGAGCAACATCCATCTTTTAAAGACAGTTTTTTGGAAGATACTGATGAATATAAAAATGGATATCAGAAATATGACACTAAGGTCCGTAAAGTTGTTTTGGATAAACTTAAAGAAAATCCTGCTTTTGTAGACTCCGTAATGAGATCAAGAACGCGATTAGAAGCTGGTTTTGTAGCTATTGACCCTACAAACGGTAATGTGATGGCGTGGGTTGGGGGTTCAAACTATAGCAATGTTCAGTACGACCATGTTTATCAATCAAGAAGACAAGCGGGCTCAACATTTAAGCCTTTTGTTTATACCGTTGCAATTGATAATGGATATAAACCGTACTTCAAATTCTCAAAATATCCAATCACATTTAGAGATAGAAATGGAGCAGTTTGGAATCCAAAAGACGAGACTGTGGCTAGCGGCCCCGAAATGGTGCCATTACGCCAAGCTCTTGCCCGTAGCATGAACAACGTAACGGTACGCTTACTTCCTGAAATTGCAGGCGTACCCGGAACTAATAAGTTATGGGAGCTTGATCCCGCTGCTCGCAAAATAAAAGAAATGGCTTCTAATTTGGGAATAGATATGAGTAAAACTCAGGCCTTCCCTTCTATTGCTCTTGGAACGGCCGAAGTAAGCCTCCTAGAAATAACTTCTGCATACACAACTTTTGCAAATAATGGAGTTCATATCGACCCCATTGCAATTACTCGTATCGAAGATAAAGAAGGCAATATTTTGGAAGAGTATTATCCTGAGTACCGAAAAGAAGTTATTAGCCCTGAAACAGCTTACATCATGGTTGATATGATGCGTGGCGTTATTCGAGGTGGCGACGGTTATAATGGAACTGGAGTTAGACTTCGAAATGTATATGGTGTTCGACAAGATATTGCAGGGAAAACAGGAACTACTCAGAACGCAGCGGATAACTGGTTTATAGCAATGACGCCTCATCTTGTGATGGGTGCTTGGGTAGGTGGCGAAGATAGAAGAATTCGTTTCCCTAATGACATTGGCAATAGTAGTATTGGTCAAGGTGCTCGTACTGCCCTTCCTATTGTCGGAGAATTCATTAATTATGTAATAGCCGACAAAGATGCCTATTGGGGGTATGATGCTTTTGAGCCACCACCAGGCTTTGTGATGCCCGAAGATCCAAACATCGTAAATAACGAACTCATTAAAGACAAAAACAAAGGCCGCATTGGCTGGTAGCTGTATTTAGTCTATCAACTTTTATAATCTGTACCTCAAGTAAATTAAAACTCATTATGTCGGTAAAGCCTGAATTATTTGTTCTTATTGGTGCGATGGATATCGAAATTGAAGAATATTGTAAGCACCTCACAAATACCCGTTTAAATAAATGGCACGGATTTGAGTTTTATGAGGGAAATCTAGGCTCTAAAGAAGTTGTTGTTGTAAAGTCGGGTATTGGCAAAGTATTTGCTGCGATGATTACTCAAAAGCTAATCGACCTCTACTCTCCTTCCCACATCATTTTTACAGGCGTTGCTGGTGCGTTAAACACCAATTACGAAATCGGAGATGTTGTAATCTCTAAAGATTGTATTCAACATGATATGGATGTGACAGCATTAGGTTTTGCAAGAGGAACAATCCCATACACCAACTTCAATTACTTCAAAGCCGATGCTACCCTACTTGAACTAGCAATTTCTACAGAAATAGATCATAATTTACATACGGGTAGAATTTTAACTGGCGACCAATTCTTATCCAAAAAAGAACTTAATCAATACGATTATCTTACTCAAGAATTGAATGGAGATGCCGTGGAAATGGAAGGTGCAGCTGTAGCTCAAGTCTGCACTATTAATGAAATTCCGTTTCTTATTGTAAGAACAATATCCGATAAAGCTAACGAAGAAGCCTCTGTCAATTTCAATAACCTCTTACCTGAAATTGCTAAAAACTCGTTCTTAATTGTGCATCACATTCTTAACAATTTCACGAAGTAAACAACAGTTTTAATTGGACAAATACTCCATCAAACGTAGAGCAAATCTTTGATTGTTTGGAGCACTGGGCGAGGTAAACCCTATATTGAATGTCCTTGTTGGCCTAGTAACAATTTGCGCTGTAAACATCGCTGCTTCACCAAATACGGCTATCTTTCCTTTTTTATAATTCAGAAAAGCACCTTGAGCATGGTTTCCGAGTGAAATCCTTGATGTTTCTTCGGTAAACTGCCAAGCAACTTCTGGCTCTAAACTGTAATCCTTTTCATTCAATATCATCAATACTTTGGCCTCTTTGGGATACGTAAATGCTGAGCCGGTAAAAGATGTTATAGAGTTAATACCTGCATCTAAGAGTTCAATATTTTCCAGTCTTCCATTCTCAATGGAAAATAGATCGGGTTTATTTTCCTCTTTATCTAAATAGGTAAACCCATTTCGAAAATCGAATCCAAACGTTTTAACTAGCTCTGATGCTGCGCCAGCAAAAGGCATGTGATCGGCAACAATAAACAGAGCTCCCCCATCAGAAACCCAATCATTGATTGCCAATATTTCATCTTTTTCAAATGCTGATGGATTTGGAAGTTTCCAGTTTCCTAGGTTTACCTCATTCAAAGCATTAATAACTGCATAGATATCGCAACCAGAAAGCACACCTTTATCTACAATCGTTTTATCAAGGTCTTTCACTCTAAATCCATTCGCCCTAACTAACCGAGCAAAAGGTGCAAATCCTCCATTTAGTGTATGAAAGTTATTATGAGCTGAATCAATACAGATTACAGGCCCTTTACCTAACTCATAAGTTGGCTCTGAAACCTTTGGAGTGAAAGTAGTGTCTGGTGCTTGCTGTGCAACAAGTGTTGAGCATATAAAAATTGCCAGGAAAAGAAGGCATACCAATTTTTTCATAATCTTAAATCCTGCATTTATGGAATAGGCCAGAAAATAAAAAAGCCGACTTGTTTTCACAAATCGGCTTTTTAAATTTCAAAATAACTTATTGAATTACGCTACTACTACTGACTCAGCAAGGAGTGTTAATTTGTTATTAGCAGACTCCACAAAACCACCAGAAATAGTATAGTTAACTTCACCGTTCTCTTTACGAATTAGCACTGTGCCTTCTTCGAGAGTCGAAACGATAGGAGCGTGATTAGCTTTAACTTCAAAACTACCATCAGTTCCTGGCATTTTCACACCAGTAACTTTGCCTTCGTAGAGAGTGCCTTCAGGAGTTAATATTTGAGCATGAAATGTATTCATTTAGTTATCCAGTTATTAAGCTGCTGATTCTGCAAGAATCGCTTTACCTTTAGCAATTGCTTCGTCAATATCGCCAACCATGTAGAATGCATTTTCAGGAAGCTCATCAAGTTCACCGTCAAGAATCATTCTAACACCTTTAACGGTATCTTCAATCTTAACATATTTACCAGATGCTCCAGTAAACTGCTCAGCTACGAAGAATGGTTGAGACATAAATCTCTGAAGACGTCTTGCACGGCTTACTACCAATTTATCTTCGTCAGATAGTTCATCCATACCTAGAATTGCAATAATATCTTGCAAATCTTTGTAGTTTTGAAGTAAAATAGTCGTTCTTCTTGCGGCATCGTAATGCTCTTCACCAACTACTTTTGGATCTAGAATTCTAGATGATGATTCTAATGGATCTACCGCTGGGTAAATACCAATTTGAGTTAACGCACGACTTAATGCAGTAGTTGCATCCAAGTGACTAAATGTTGTTGCAGGAGCTGGATCCGTCATATCATCAGCAGGAACATAAACTGCTTGTACTGATGTAATTGAACCTTTCTTTGTTGAAGTAATACGCTCTTGCATCGCACCCATCTCAGATGCTAATGTAGGCTGGTAACCTACCGCTGATGGCATACGTCCAAGAAGTGCAGATACTTCTGAACCCGCTTGTGTAAAACGGAAAATATTATCAATGAAAAGTAGAATGTCTCTAGATACTTCATCACGGAAATATTCTGCAACGGTAAGACCAGTAAGAGCTACACGAGCACGAGCTCCAGGAGGCTCATTCATCTGTCCAAACACTAAAGTTGCTTGAGATTCTTTTAATTTAGATTGGTCAACTTTTGAAAGATCCCACTCGCCTTTCTCCATAGACTCTTTGAACTCATCGCCGTAATTAATTACACCTGATTCGATAAATTCTCTCAGAAGGTCATTTCCTTCACGGGTACGCTCACCAACACCAGCAAACACTGAAAGTCCACCATGTTGCTTAGCAATGTTGTTAATCAATTCCTGAATCAATACCGTTTTACCTACACCGGCACCACCAAAAAGACCAATTTTACCACCTTTAGCGTACGGACAAAGTAAATCTACTACTTTAATACCTGTTTCAAGCATTTCTGATGAAGTAGCTAGATCTTCGTAACGAGGAGCTGGACGGTGAATTGGATAACTATTCTTTCCTTCTGGAGCAGGAATACCATCAATAGCTTCACCAACTACATTGAAAAGACGTCCACGGATGTCTTCGCCAACAGGCATAGAAATTGGTTTACCAGTATCTTCTACTTCCATTCCACGAACTAAACCGTCGGTAGAGTCCATCGCAATGGTACGCACACGATTCTCACCGAGATGTTGAGCTACTTCAAGATAAAGAGCTGAACCATCTTCGTTTCTAATTAGTAGTGCATTTGGAACCGGTGGTGTAGAACCGTCCAAAAAATCAACATCAACTACAGGTCCGATAACCTGTGCAATTGTTCCTTTATTCATGTGCGAAATTGCGTTTTTTATTAAAATTTTTGGCTAAATAGCTCACCGAATAATTAAACGGCTTTAAAGACTGGCAAAGATAGGGAGATAACGCTTCAGAGGCAATGGAATTCCAAATATTCTTTTATATTAAAAGGAAAACGCAAGCAAACTCAATAACATAATGACAACAAATTCTATCACAAGAGTTATTCTAATTATAATTAGTGTGGGCGCTATTTATTTAAATGCAGTCGCTCTTATTACGCTTATTCCTTCCATTTTGATGACTTTAAGCGAGCCAATGTCCCTTTTTTTTAACAATTACTTCTCAGAGTTAATTACTAAAGTAGCTATCATTAGCCTTGCCTTTCTTGTGCTCTATTTTGCTTCAAGTATTGCGAATTTACTTATTAGAAATGACGAAATAATTAAAATTTCGTCTTCACAAAACGATCTAATAGTTTTCGGTATTATACTTATTCTAGGAAGCTCTATCATAGATAACTTAGAGAATGTAATCAAAAGTGTTTCTCAGGTCTTTCAATACCGACGCCTTACTGGAGTTGAAGCACAACAATTTAACAGCCAAAGTAAAATTCACCTCTACTCATCTATATTTTCAGGAATTGCTACCATCTTCCTTTCACTTTGGGGAATTACTAAAGCAAAATACTTTGCACAGAAAATTTCAGATTAAAAAACTCCTTCACATTACCTTCATAAATAATCCGTTCAATTAAGTTTGTGATTCTTTTTTTTCACCTAGTTTATTTAATTGTTACGGATGCAGAAATTCTACTCCGCTTTCTTGTTTTGGACATTTCGAGGAAAAGTGCAACTCGAAGAACATAGCTACTAGTTGTCATTCAATATTTTTTTTAATCTTTATACCTGTAATTAATGAGCCCAATCGCATATATCCCGATTATCACCACCCTTTTTTCTATTTACTTCTTTACCATTATTTATAAACATTGGCGCCAAAAACCCGACGCTCTTTATCTGCTTTGGTGGACGTTAGGAGTATTTTTTTACGGAATTGGCACCTTAGTAGAAAGTTTACACACTTTATACGGATGGAGCCCTTTCATCTTTAAAGCGTGGTACATTGCCGGAGCTTTTCTAGGAGGGGTACCGCTTGCACAAGGCACAATCTATTTACTTGTAAATCGTAAAACTGCAAACAGAATTACTGCTGTTCTCGTAGTTGTGTTAGTCATATCTGCAATTCTTGTAACTCTCTCTCCTTTAGACGCTTCAAAAGTCACAGAGAAACTTAATGGTAATGTGTTGGAGTGGAGTTTTATTCGCTTAATAACTCCATTTGTAAATATTTATGCAGTAATTTTCTTAGTTGGAGGTGCGTTCTATTCAGCCTTTAAATACTTTGCTAATAAAGAATTTAAAGGTCGTTTTTGGGGAAATGTACTAATTGCCATTGGTGGAATCTTACCTGGAATAGGTGGAACTGCTACTAAATTTGGCCATACTTATGTTCTTTATGTAACTGAGTTACTCGGGCTTTTATTCATTTTTGCTGGCTACCAAGTTATCCGAAACGATACTTCCCTTTCCATTCACAAAAATCAGGTAGAAGAAAAGCCCAACTAAAACTTCTAAAACATAATGCTCATTTATTAGTTTTGTTTTATGTTGAACACAACTTAACCGTTACTCTAAATTTAGCATTATGCCTTTCCTACTCGCTTTATTCCTATTTACAGCAACTTTCAGTACACCTCCTTCAGACACAACTACGGTTATTTCAAGTATAGAGAAAGTGACCGTTTTCAGAAATCAAGCACAGATTGAACGAACTGCCACTTTTAATTTAAAGACAGGAAAAAATGTAATCGTTTTTACCGATTTAGCGCAAAGCCTTGAAGAGAATAGTATTCAGATAAAAGCTAAAGGCACCTTTACCCTACTCTCTTTGACCACAAAGTTCAATTTTACTGAGACCAAAAATAGCAATACAAATATCGTAGCTCTAGAAAAGCAAAAAGCTGTACTTGAGGCCCAAGCTGATGAAAAACGAACAACACTTACGGTTAATGAAGGCGAAATTGGATTCCTAAAAGCCTCACAAAACATATTGAACAACAACAAATTGACAGGTGCCGAACTCAACGACTTGATGGCAACCTACCGTTCAAATCTCTCTCGCTTAGAAAAGGAAAAGTTAAACGCTCGTCGATCACTCAGAGAAATCGAGACTCAAATTCAGACCATAAACAATCAAATTAGAGAAGCTGGCGGTGTAAAAAGAGAAAGCTTTAGAGAAGTTGTGGCCGAAATTGAATCTGAAACAGCTCAGAAATTAGAATTTCATCTACAATATCTAGTACGCAATGCGGGCTGGCGTCCAACTTACGATATCCGTTCCGAAAATATAGAAGAACCTCTTTCTATCAATTTCAAAGCTAAAATATATCAAAACACGGGCTACGACTGGGAAAATGTACAGTTTATTGTAAACTCTGGAGACCCCTCTCAAAACATTGAACGTCCAATTCTAAACCCTCTCTATGCTAGTTTTTTCAGCTATAATTATGGCAGGACAAAACAGACACGTCAAAAATCTCAAGCTAGTATAAATAGAACAGGAAGTAGAGGTGTTGTTACAGGTACTGTAGTAAGTTTACGGGATGGAGAGTCATTAGCTGGCGCTACAATTATATTGAAGGAAATCAATTTGGGTGCATCAGCTGATAGAAACGGACAGTTCACTATTTCTGGTGTTCCGAATGGCTCATATAACGTTTCTGTTCAATTTATCGGGTTTGCCACCTACTCAGGCACCGTGGTTATCTCCAACTCAGGCTTAGATATGAGAATCTCGCTTGCAGAAGAACTTGTATCTATGGAAGAACTTGTGATTTCAGCTGCTCCTGGAAGCTCTGATAAAATTAGAGCCAGAACAGAAAAGCCAAGAGCATCAGCCCCTGTATTTACTCAACAAATATCGAATCAAACTAGCTTTAGCTACGCCATAGAGCGCCCATACAGTGTTCCTTCAGATGGAAAAGAATATACACTTGAACTAAAACGAGAAACACCCAACACAGGTTACAAATACAGCACTACTCCAAAACTATCCTCTTTTGCGTATCTCGTTGGCGAAATAACTAATTGGGATGATTTAAATCTGATTGAAGGTGATGCAAACGTTTATTTCGATAACAGCTTTGTAGGAACTAACTATCTAAACCCTGTTGCCCTTCAAGATACTCTCGGCATTCTTTTAGGTAAAGATGAGCGTATTAACATTGAGCGTAAAAAGCTAAAAGACTTTGAAGAGCGTCGCTTCTTTGGAAGTAAAACGCGTGAAAGTCTCTCTTATGAAATCACCATCCGTAACACTAAGCCAGAAGCAATATCCATTAGTGTAGAAGATCAAATCCCTGTTTCAACGGATGAAAGCATCAAAGTGACACCAAAAGATATAAGTGGTGGAAAGCTAGACAAGGAAACAGGAATCATCACTTGGGATTTAGAACTAAAATCTAATGAAACAAAAAAGCTTCGTATTGACTTTGAGGTAGAATACCCGAAATCAAAAAAAATAATTTACTAATGGTTTAAACCTTATGAACGAAGTACCTAATACTCCAAACCAACGCTTTTCTGAGCGTAACGCTGTGCTTTTAAAAGCTGGATTAATCGCAGTAATAACTTTGCTACTTTTAATCCCAACTGCAATGATTAACGGCCTAGTACACGACCGTGAATCCACTAAAAACCAAGCTATTAACGAGGTTGGCAAAAAATGGGGCCAGGGACAAACACTTATTGGACCATTTGTGACGGTTCCTTACACCATCACTGAGAAAAGATACTCCCCTCGAGACTCAACTAATGTTTGGGTGGATAGAACAGAGTATTTAAATATCCTCCCTGAAAGTCTCGCTATTTCAGGAAGTATAGCACCCGAAAAACGATACCGCGGAATTTACGAGGTCATCGTTTATAACAGCGACATCACGCTTAGTGGGGACTTTGCTCTACTAGCCCCTGAAACTTTTAACATCAACCCCAAAGACCTTCAGCTCGATAAAGCTTATTTGAGTTTCGGAATAAGCGACCTCAAAGGAATTGAAGACCAGATATCATTAGAATGGGGAACTGAGAGTAAAATCTTCAACCCTGGCACGGTAACTTCTGATTTACTTTCGTCTGGTATCAATGTCCCTCTCTCACTTTCGCTCAATTCTAATAATGAGTTGATAACGAAGCCTTTCAATTTCAATGTAAAGCTAAAAGGAAGCGAGTACATCAACTTTGTACCTGTTGGGAAAGTAACCGATATAGAACTTAGCTCTGACTGGAATAATCCTAGTTTTGATGGGCCCTTTCTTCCCGACTCTCGCGAAATTGATGACGATGGGTTTACCGCTCATTGGAATGTATTACACCTGAACCGAAACTACCCACAAGCTTGGATTGGTGCTCAACATAAAGTAAAGGACTCTGCATTTGGTGTAAACCTTCTCATTCCGGTAGATAGTTATCAGAAGTCTGAACGGAGCATCAAATACGCTATTCTTTTTATTGGTCTTACATTTCTAGTTTTCTTCTTCATTGAGATTATAAACAAAAAACGTGTGCATCCTATCCAATACATTCTTGTGGGGCTTGCATTGTGTCTGTTTTACACACTTTTATTATCTATTTCAGAACACACTTCGTTCAATATTGCTTATGGTATTTCAACTTTACTTACCATTGGTCTAATCTCAACTTATACCAAAACCGTGCTTAAGAGTAATGCTCTTACAGGCTTAATGGGTGGGATTTTAATTATTCTATATCTGTTCATTTTCATAATTATTCAGCTACAAGATTATGCATTATTGATGGGAAGTATAGGCCTATTCATCATTTTAGGGCTAGTAATGTACTTTTCTAGAAAAATTGATTGGTATCAAATAAATAATGAAACGAAGTTGTGAGTTCCATTAGCAACTCCCCTCTTAAACTTTTATCTTTGTTTGTTATCCTAGCCGGTATTGGTATCGGTTAGTTTTGTTGAAGCAGACTATAAATTCAAAAGGTGGCTCGTTCACCTTTTTTATTAGCACAAACCCAAATTTTTAAATCCTGAATTCCTTGGAACCTGAATTATCAGAACGATCGGTAAGCGTTGAAATCTTAATTGGTTTTGACAAAGAGCAAGTACTAGACTATTCATTGGCTAACGAACTAGAGCCACGCGAGCGCGCTCAGGTTCGGGAGTATGTGCAAAACATCTTACGTAGAAGAAGCTACCTCGATTTCATTATCGATCATTTTTCGTCGGTTGGCATCGATGAAATGAAGCCTCAGCTAAAGAACATCCTTCGTTTAGCAATCTACGATTTACTATTCATGGATAGCACTCCAGATTATGCTGCTATCAACGAAGCAGTAGAAATTGCTAAATTTATGCTTGGTTCTAAAACAGGCGATTTAGTAAACGCTATCCTTAGAAATTTACAGCGTGAAGGCGAAAACCTTCCTAAACCTGCCTATGAAGATCGTAACAAACTTGTTGCAACTACCTTCTCTCATCCAGAGTGGTTAGTAGCGCGTTGGAGAAAACGCTTTGGCGAACGTGAAGCTTTCCAGTTAATGCAAGCTAACAACACCCGCCCTTCATTTTTCATCCGTGTAAATACTCTTCGTACAAAGCCTGAAAATTTTGTGATGCGCATGGATAAAATGGGTATCGAATATGAGGCGAGCGATTGGTTACCAAATTTCTACAAAGTTGATTCAGTTCAACCTTTCATAGAAAAAGGATTACTAGCTAAAGGTTTGTGCCAAGTTCAGGATATTGCAGCTGGTTTTGCTCCTTTTGTATTAGACCCTCAGCCAGGCGAAACAATTTACGATTTATGTGCTGCTCCTGGTACAAAATCAATTATGCTTGCTGACTTAACTGGCGGCGAAAGCTCTATTCTTTCTGTTGATATTTCTGCAGAACGTCTAGAAAAACTTGCTGAAAGTGCTTTAAGTCATGGCGCAGAAAATATCCGTATTAGACGTGGTGATGTTCTAGAGCTTTCTCTTCCACTAGCTGATGCTGTTCTCTTAGATGCACCTTGTACTGGTACTGGCGTATTGAGTAAACGAGCTGACTTACGCTGGAGACGTGACGAAGAAGGCCTCAAAAAAGCAGTTGAACTACAAGAGCAACTACTTGAAGAAGCTGCAAACATGGTGAAATTAGGCGGTCGTTTAGTATACAGCACCTGCTCTTTAGAACCAGAAGAGAATATGGAGCAAATACACAAACTTATTGCCAAAATGGATGATAACTTCGTGTTAGAACCACTTGAAGATTTCGTTCCTGAAGAAGTGCTTACCGAAGATGGTAAAGCTTACCAAACATTCCCTCACATCCATGGTTGTGATGGTCACTTTGGCGTTCTTCTAAAAAGAATTAAGTAAGACAATTCTATATTTTAAGTGGCAAAGTGATAAAACGCTTTGCCACTTTTTTATTTCTGATAACCAACTCAATCGATTTTTACTGTGAGCAACCCTTCTACCAACAGAAAAGAAATTCCTGCACAATACGATCCAACCCAAGTTGAGGATAAATGGTACAGCTACTGGATGGAACACAAGTATTTCCATTCAACACCAGACGAGCGTGAGCCTTACAC
>TARA_R110002050_G_scaffold109799_5_pt1 | contig 28435 bp, 23 predicted proteins | sample TARA_R110002050 | Tara Oceans TARA_R110002050 (sample SAMEA4396988) | marine metagenome | biome: Polar Biome; feature: [DCM] deep chlorophyll maximum layer (ENVO:01000326); material: water (ENVO:00002006), including particulate matter (ENVO:01000060) such as... | depth 25 m
TTTACCTGCGTTAAATTTGTTAACCATAGCGGTGCTATGCTGAAAAAATTTGCCTTGTTAAAAGAAAAAATTACTTTGTCCAAAAACCGAAAACATAAATGGCTTGAGTCAATACTCAAACCATCTCTATTTACGGATTAGCACTTCGTTCTTTTTCCATTTACCTGCGTTAAATTTGTTAACCATAGCGGTGCTATGCTGAAAAAATTTGCCTTGTTAAAAGAAAAAATTACTTTGTCCAAAAACCGAAAACATAAATGGCTTGAGTATATTTGCTTTTATTCATTTTAAACTTAAAAATCGAAATTATGCTTGATAAGGAATTTTACATTAAAAACGGACTAATTTACGGAGTAGTGAATATGGTTTACCTAATGATTACGTATGTAATGGGGGTAGATACCATGATTAGTTATTGGAATTCTGGCGCATCTATTTTGATTGGTTTAGGAATGATGGTTTATATGGGGATTCAAGTGCGTAACGCTAACGGAGGGTTTATGACCTTAGGAGAAGGCTTCAAATCTATTCTTGTGATTTATGCTTTAGGTGCTTTCTTGTATTTATTATTCAATTTTGTTTTAGGACAAGTAATAGACCCTGAATTACCTGGGAAATTAGCAGAGGCTACCATAAACAAAACAATTGCGATGATGGAAAATTTTGATTTACCGGAAGATCAATTGGATACAATTTATGATGAAATGGAAACCAAAGTTCAAGACCAAATGGCAAGTATGTACACTATTACTGGGTTTATTCAAACATATTTGATGACCGTAGCCTTTGGTGCAATTGGAGCTTTAATTGGTGCAGCAATTACTAAAAAAGCTAACCCAAATCCTTTTGAAGAAGAAGCAATTTAAAAATTAAATGGCAGAATTAGAACGACTTGATATTTCGGTGGTGATTCCTCTTTTTAATGAGGAAGAATCGTTAAAAGAATTGGCGCAATGGATTACCAAGGTAATGGAAGCGAACAATTATACTTACGAAGTATTATTTATTGATGACGGAAGTAATGATACTTCTTGGGAGATTATTCGAAAATTGTCGGATGAGAATCCGAATTTAAAAGGAATTAAATTCCGAAGAAATTACGGGAAATCAGGTGCGTTACAGGTAGGGTTTCAAGAAACTTTGGGTGATGTGGTGATTACCATGGATGCCGATTTACAGGATAGTCCGGATGAAATCCCAGAATTGTATAATTTGATTATGAAAGATAAATTCGACCTTATTTCAGGGTGGAAAAAAGAACGTCATGATCCAATTACCAAAACTGTTCCTACCAAACTTTTTAACTGGGCTACCCGTAAGCTTTCGGGTATCGAGTTGAATGATTTTAACTGTGGATTAAAATCCTATAACGGCAAAGTGGTTCGTTCTATTGAAGTGTATGGAGAGATGCATCGGTATATTCCGGTGATTGCTAAGCGCAGTGGATTCACCAAAATTGGAGAAAAGGTAGTGAAGCATTACCCTCGAAAATATGGTGTTACTAAATTCGGTTTAGAGCGTTTTATCAATGGTTTTTTGGATTTACTTTCCATTACATTCGTTACAAAATATGGTAAAAAACCCATGCATTTTTTCGGTTTGTTTGGAACCATGATGTTTTTCTTTGGGTTCTTAATTGCCGCGTATTTGGGAATAGAAAAAATGTACTACGTTTTCAATCATAAAACGTTGCGTTTGGTTACCGATAGTCCGATGTTTTATATTGGACTTGCCATGATGATTATGGGAACGCAAATGTTTTTAGCTGGATTTTTGGGCGAAATGGTTTCCCGTTCATCTGCCGATAGAAACAAATATCAAATTGAAGAAAAATCTAATTTAGATTAATTCATGGGGCGATTTTATTCTGCAATAATCCCGTTGTACAATAGACCGGATGAAATTGATGAGCTATTAGAATCTCTTACCAAACAAACCTACACTAACTTTGAAGTGGTCATTATTGAAGATGGTTCGGTAAATGACGCCAAAGAAATTGTAGACAAGTATAAGGATTCCCTATCCATACAATATCAATTTAAAGAGAATGGTGGACAAGGGTTTGCTAGAAACTTAGGATTTGAACTGGCTAAAGGAGATTACTTTGTGATTTTTGATAGCGATGCCATTATTCCATCCCATTATTTTCAGGCAGTTGAAGATTATTTAAATACCAGTTACGTTGATGCGTTTGGCGGACCAGATGCCGCTCACGAAAGTTTTACACCTATTCAAAAAGCGATTAGTTATTCCATGACCTCGCTATTCACCACCGGTGGAATTAGAGGAAGAGAAAAACACGTGGGTCAATTTCATCCTCGTAGTTTTAATATGGGACTATCTCGTGCCGTTTACGATAAAGTAGGTGGATTTGTTATTACCCGAATGGGAGAGGATATCGAATTTTCCATCCGTATTATTAATAATGGTTTTAAAACGGCACTTATACCTAACGCATTTATTTATCATAAGCGTAGAACAAGTTTACTCCAATTTTATAAGCAACTTCATTTTTTTGGACGTGCAAGAATTAACATTTGGCGGTTTTATAAGTCCGAATTAAAACCGGTGCATCTATTGCCCGCTTTTTTTGTGGTGTCCATTTGGATTTGGTTGGTAAGCTTTTTAATCTTTCCACCTCTTTTCTTTGCAGGGATGGGGGTATTGTCTCTATATTACATCGCTATATTTATGGACTCGGCCATTCAAAATAAATCGATTGGAATTGGGTTACTTAGTATTCCTACTTCATTTATTCAACTGTATGCGTACGGAATTGGATTTTTTGGAGAATTAAGAACTAAATTAGCAAACGGTTAATTTCGATACCTATGAAAATAAAAAATACATTGCCATTAGTAAAAGTTTTGTTATTCAGTTTATTAGTGTTTTTAAGCAACATGGTAAATGCCCAAGCCGGTAATAAAACGGATGAACAAGGAAGAAAACAAGGCGAATGGATAAAAATGAAACCCGATGGTAAAGTAAATTACAAAGGGCAATTTAAGGATGATAAACCATTTGGTAAATTTAAATATTACGGGAAAGATGGCTCTATTATTACCATTTTGGAATTCACTTCTCCTGATTCTGCTTTGGCTACTCATTACCATTCTAACGGCAAAAAATCAGCATTTGGATACTATGTTAACCAACAAAAAGAAGGGGTTTGGCGTTTTTACGATAGAAAGGGCGTGATTTCAAGCAAGGTGACTTATGTAAACGGACACAAAGAAGGGCCTTATATCGTGTATAATTTAAATGGGTCGGTATCGAGAGAAACGGCTTATAAAAACGACATCGAGAACGGTTACCGAAAAACATTTGATTCGCAAGGAAATATGCTCACCGAAGGCGCCATATTAGACGGGCAAATGGATGGAATGCAAAAGATCTATCGAGGTGGAAAGATTAATATTCAAGGAGCATATAAGAATGCTGTGCGTGAAGGCGATTGGATTTATTATGATGAAAACGGGAAACAATACAAATTAGAACACTATGAATTGGGTAACAAAACAAATTAAATGCATTTCAATTCTCTTTTTAATTCTAGGTTTTTCCACGGTGGTGTTTTCACAAATTGCCCCCGAAAAGTATTGGATTCAATTTGCAGATAAGGCGAACTCTCCCTATTCGGTAGATACTCCTTTGGTTTATCTATCGCAACGTGCTATGGACCGAAGAATTGCGCAAGGAATTGCCGTAACAATGCAAGATTTACCGGTAAACCCAAGTTACGTTTCGGGCGTGGAGCAAGCAGCCTCATTGGTGGTTATTAACCGTTCAAAATGGTTGAATGGAGTAATTATTCAAACTACCGATACGGTAGGATTAGCGGCAGTATTGAGTTTGCCATTTGTAGATTCTGTTAATTCGTACAGCATTGAAAACCCTAATATACCTGGCCCAACTTCAAAAAAACTAGAGGTGAAAGAAATGCCTAATTCGCGAAAAAAGGAAAGTGCATTTTCTACTACCTCCATTGATTATGGACTCGCAACGGTTCAAAATAGAATGTTGGATATTCCGTATGTGCATGATTTAGGATTTACGGGAAACGGAATGGTCATTGCCATTTTGGATGCAGGTTTTAAAGGGGCGGATACAACGGAAGTTTTACTTCCAATTTTCAATAATGGACAAATTTTAGGAACTTGGGATTTTGTACTAAACCAACCCATTGATTACACGAATTTTTCTAGTCACGGCAAATTTGTTTTGAACTGTATGGGAGCGAACGAACCGGGTAGATATGTGGGTACAGCGCCAGATGCAAGCTATTGGTTATTGCGTACAGAAGATGCGCCTACCGAAAATATTATTGAAGAATACAATTGGGTAATTGGGGCTGAATTTGCAGACAGCGCAGGTGCCGATGTTTTTAATACCTCGTTGGGGTACACCACTTTTGATGATTCAACCTATGATCATACCTATGCAGATTTAGATGGAAACACGACTGTAATTACCAGAGGAGCTGACATTGCTGCATCCAAAGGGATTTTGGTGGTGAATAGTGCTGGTAATTCAGGTGGCGGGTCCTGGCATTACATTGGTGCACCCGCAGATGGAGATAGTGTGTTGGCTATTGGTGCGGTGTATGATAATCGTGTGGTTACAGGTTTTAGTTCACGCGGTCCGTCTGCTGATGGACGCGTAAAGCCAAACGTAATGGCTATGGGTGGAGGAGTGCCTATGCCTATTGGTTTAGATTCTGCCATTAGCATTAGCGGGACTTCTTTTTCAGGACCTATTTTGGCTGGTGCAGCTGCATGTTTGTGGCAATCACGTACTTCATATTCAAATATGGAGGTTTATCACGCCATTGAAGCCAGCGCACATTTAGCCACCAACCCGAATGATGATTATGGATATGGAATTCCTAATATGGGAATGGCGTATTATTTAATTACCGGAGTGGAAGATTTAAGAACCGAAGGTTTAAACATTAAAGCGTATCCAAATCCGACTTCCGGTTTTGTGTACATTCCAATGATTTCTAATTCTGTGGAATCCATTGTGGTTTTCGATTTCTTAGGAAGAGCGGTTCTTTCCAATTCCAATCCTGCAGTGGTTGATAACAGTTTTCAGATTGATTTATCTGCGCACCCAAAAGGAATTTATTTTGTGCACGCGCGTACCCATGAAGGTGCTCAGATTATTAGAGTAGTGAAAGAATAGTGATTAAGTGTAAGGCAATTACGCTTTAGCGGCCTGCATTTCATCATATTTACCTGTGCCTAAATCATTTAATAAGCTAAAATGACTCTTTACCGCTGCAAAAAATGTTTTGTGCTTGTGGTAAGGAACGCCATATTCTTTGGCGGTAGCTTCCACTATTTTAGATATTTTTCGATAGTGAACATGACATATTTTTGGAAATAGGTGATGTTCTACTTGGTTATTTAGACCGCCCACAAACCAAGAAAAAACAACTGCATTGTTAGCAAAATTGGAAGTGGTTCTTAACTGATGCACTGCCCAATTGTTTTCTGCAGTACCTGTGTTGCTTGGTACAAAAAATTCTGTTTCTTCAATGACATGTGCCGGTTGAAAAATTAAAGCTAATGTTAATCCGGTAATTCCATGCATCAACAAAAATCCTAAAATGGTTTGCCACCAAGCCAAATCCACAACAATAAGTGGTAAAACTAAGGTTAATAAAAGGTACCAAGTCTTGTGAAAAATCATCCATCCCATGGCGCTTTTATATGTCAGACCTTGCGTACCTAATAATTTCTTTTTGTCGTATCTTGATACACGCTCAAAATCTTTACCTACAAACCAATAAAAAGTCATTAGTGCGTATAAGAAGGGAGCATAAAATGCTTGATATTTAAAAGCGCTTTTACGTTTTTGGTTAGGGGAGAAGCGCATAACCGGGTTTTCGATATCTCCATCAAACTCATCAATATTGGTGTAAGAATGATGTAAAACGTTGTGCTGAATTTTCCAATTGGCGGTATAAGCACCCAAAAAATTAATAAGAAAACCCAATGTCTTATTTACATTTTTGTTTTTAGAATAAGCGCCATGGTTGGCATCATGCATTATGGATAAACCAATTCCCGACATCCCTAAGCCCATGATAGCCCACAAACCCATAATTGGCCATAAGCCAGTTACTGTACCGGTAAACATGAGTGCCATGGGCACAAAATACAGGGAAATCATAAATACTGTTTTGAGTTTCATTTCTAAGTTAGCATACTTAGAAATACCGTTGTCATCAAAGTGTTTGTTTACTCTTGATCTTAATTCAGTAAAAAATTCTTGATCCTTTACTTTGTTAAATTTGACAACTTTTCTGCTCATAATGTGGAGTTTATAATGGCGCCAAAAGTACGATTAATATAGAGGCCAATAACCGTAGGGTGAAAATGGATTAATAATGAATAGATTATATTCCAATTAATCCTTTCTGTTTACTTTCTATTCATTGCTCGGTCTATATCTCGTTTGCTATCATTTTGCTTCAATGACTCTCTTTTGTCAAACAATTTTTTCCCTTTTGCTAAGGCTATATTCAGTTTTGCGTAACCACTTTGAGAAACAAATAAACGTGTTGGGACGATGGTTAATCCTTGGTCTTTTAGTTTTTTTTCCAACCGTTTCATTTCGGTTTTATTCAATAATAATTTACGAGAACGGTTAGGAATATGATTTACAAATCCGCCCTTATCATATTCGGTAATATGCATGTTAAAGATGTAGAGTTCTCCATCGTTAAATCGACAATAGGCTTCCATAATACTCGCCTTTCCTTGTCTAATAGATTTTATTTCAGTGCCTTGCAGCACCATGCCTGCGGTAAATTTTTCAATAAACTCGTATTCGTGCGAGGCTTTTTTATTTTTAATTACAATGTTATCAGACATGCTTAGCGCGATAATTTTTTAATGAAAATATTTTCGGCTACCGTGTTTGATACCGTTACTGGACTAGTAGAGCCAACAATAATATCGATAGATTTGTCGTACTCGTTTATATTTTTAACCCCTACAGATTGTCCTAAAGTCAGACCCGTTTTTACTAAATATTTTAAAAAATCGGGAGAGGTATCTTTTAAACCTACTACCAGTCCAAAATGGTTGAGCCCCAGATTTGAGATGGTTACATCTTTATGAAACTCGAGATTTCCATTTTTGTCTGGAATTGGGTCGCCATGGGGATCATGTTTTGGGAATCCTAAAAACGAATCCAGTTTATTTATAAGTTCAATGCTTTTTACGTGTTCTAATTCTTCGGCTATTTCGTGCACCTCACCCCAGCCAAATCCTAATTTGTTGACCAAAAAAGTTTCCCAAATTCGATGTTTTCGAACAAGAGTTATTGCTATTTGTAAACCGTTTTCGGTAAATTGAACTCCTTGATAAGGGGTGTAATTAATTAAACTTTTTGAGGCTAACCGTTTCAACATATCTGTAACGGTGGGTGCTTTGGTTTTTATTTTTGCGGCTATCTCATTAGTGGAGGCCATTCCTTTATTATCCTCAATTAATGAGAAAATAGTTTTGAGATAGTTTTCTTCGGTGAAAGACAGCATATTTTGTACATTTAAGGCTACAAAGGTAGTTTTTATGGCTGTTTTAGTTTCGTCTAAAAGATTTTTTATTGACATAAGATTGTGATTAATTGAGGTAAAAACCTAAAAACGGGGTAACAAATTGGAGGTATTAACGGTTAAAAAAAGAATAAGGTGATACGTATCTAGCCATTAAATATCTTAGTGATGGAATTGTAGTAAATTTGTAAGGAATTTTAAAATCACATACGATGAATGATATGAGTAAATTATTGGTAACCTTAACGGCTGGATTTGCTGCTGGAGTGGTAGCAGGAGTTTTATTTGCACCTGAAATGGGTGAAAAAACCAGGGCTAATATCAAAAATAAAGCGGGTGAAATTGGGGATGAATTGGATAAGCATTACCAAGCGGAATTGGAAAAACTTAAAACAAAAGTTTCTGAATTAACCGAAGAATTAAAAACAAAAATGGATGAATCGGGTCTGAATGAAAAAGCCGATGAAATGAAATCCAAGGTGAAAGATGCTGCCGCAGATATAAAGCATAAGGTACATACTGCTACCGCATAAAAAGGAATTTTCATTAACACTTGTCTATGTCTTTTTTAAAGATTTCTGATTCTATTAGGGAATCGGCTACAAAAATCATTGACCTTATCAATGCGCATTTGGATTACTATCAAATTGTGGCATTCGATAAATTGATTTTTTTAATTTCTAAGTCGGTCTCTAGTGCAATTTTGGCATTTACCGCCTTTATGGTGATTTTCTTTAGTTCATTTGCTTTGGCTGAGTTTTTTGGAGCACTATTCCAAACCATTTCGGTAGGGTATTTAATTGTAGCCGGTTTATACGGATTGGGTGGTTTTGTGTTATGGAAAAACAGAGTGGACTGGATTGTGAATCCAATTATAGCGGCATTGACAGAAACCATTGAAGAAACGGCACATGATTTTGATGTGGATTTGAAAGATGCTGATGACTCACTCAATGACTTGTTTGAAACCAAATCCGAGAAGTAATGAGTAGAAGAAGAATAAAAATGATTTCGGATGTAAAAACAATGGAGGATTTACAGCGTTTGAAATTGGAAAAGAAATATACACGCGATTTAAAAAAGTTGGAATTACAGGCTAGTTTAATTCAAATGCAAATGGAATTATCGCCAGAATCCATCAAGGAAACTATTTTGGAGGAAGGGCAATCCTATTTAAAAAGATTGGCATCAGATTTTATGCCCGCCATCGTATTAAACCTGTTTCGTAAATATACAAAATAGCGACCAGAGATTAGGTCAAAAAAAAGAGCTATACCGAAAGGTATAGCTCTTTTTTTAGTTAGTTATTTTTAGTGGTGATGTCCACCTGCTCCATGCACGTGACCGTGCGACATTTCTTCTTCAGTAGCTTCTCTAATATCCATTACTTCGATATCAAAGTGTAAATCCAAATCAGAAAGAGGGTGGTTTAAATCAAGGGTGATATCATCTCCATCAATAGCGGTAAGAGTAGCAATTGCCAATCCGTTTTCACCCGTATCAATTTGAACTTGCATTCCAACGGTCATTTCTTCGTCTCCTTGAAATCCAGATTTTGGTACCACTCTAACTAAAGCCTCATCTCTACGACCATATGCATCGTCAGGTGAAACTACCGTAGAAAATTTATCTCCTTTTACCTTGTTTTCTAATTCATTTTCCAATCCAGGAACCAAAGCTCCAATGCCATGAATATATGCCAACGGTTCTCTTCCTTCTGAAGAGTCGATTACGTTTCCGTCTTTATCAGCCAATTTGTAGTGCATCATCACTACTTTATTTTGTTCAATTCTCATGCTATAAAATTTGGGTGCAAAAGTAAGGGGTTTTTTTAAATGAGAATGTAAAAACTTCATTGAATTGGTGGGAGTTAAAAGCCCGTAAAAGGGGTTGGTTGCAGCTACACAGCATTTCAATAAGAGCTACTGATTAGCATGCACAAAAGGGATGATTTCATCAATTGTGGCGGCATTTTCAAAGCTAGAACGGAGCTGTAAATAATTATCTTGATCATACACATAAGGCCATGAAAACTTGGCGAATTGAATCCTATCTTTTTCATATACAAAGGCAGCCAAAACCATCTTTAAATCAGACACCGTAATGCAATGGTTCATTACCAATTCTCGGGCTATAGTGAGCTGAGCCATTTCGGTAGGTTCAGATTTCATTTGCATTTTAGCTACTTCAATTACCTCCGCATTACAAGGGTTATCGCATCCTAATCGGCCGGTGTAAGATGGCATTGCTGTAGGAGTATGTGGATAAAATCCGGGAAGATATTTTCCTACCTTCAATTTTTCTTGTAGGCCTAATTTTATTTTTCCATGGTCGGAATAAATGACAAAAACCAATGCTTTTCCTTTTTTTAGGGTGATTTCCGTACTAAAAGAAGAAACGTTATGGTCTTGAAACACCACTTTGACTCTAAGTTTTGTTGGTATAGGACTAATATATTCCACTTGTTTATATGGAGCTCGATTCACCAAAGTGTGGTTAATGTACAAATGAAATTTGCCTAATCCATGGGTGAGTAGAATCGCCTTTGTTTCTTGCGAAAACGCAGAAATACCAACAAATATCATAAACCAAATTGTTAATAAAAGGTGTCGCATATAGTGTGCATAGCTGTAAGAAGTTATCTTAGTTTGTATGCGAATTTATAAAAATAATATCCACCCGGATAATTTTAAAGAGAAATGAGAAATATTGCATTAATAGGGGCTGGCCGTTCAGCTAGTTCTCTAATAAATTATTTGATTGAGAATGCGAATAAAGAAGACCTAATGATCACTATTGCCGACCGAGAAATTGGTCATTTGGCAGATATTGTAAAAGGTTCTGAACGAGTAAAACAGGTTATATTTGATGTTTTTGATGAAGAAGCTAGAATACATTTAATTCAATCTTCCGATTTGATTATTTCTATGCTTCCTGCACGTTTTCATATTTTGGTAGCTACAGATTGTGTGGCATTCAAGAAAAATATGATTACCGCTTCCTATATAACCGATGAAATGCGTGCCTTGGATGAAGAGGCCAAAGAAGCAGGCGTAATGTTACTAAACGAAATGGGTGTAGATCCAGGAATTGACCACATGTCGGCTATGCGAATTATAGACCGTTTGCGTAATGATGGGGCTAAATTTCTTCAGTTTGAATCATTCACTGGTGGATTGGTAGCGCCCGAAAGCGATAACAATCCGTGGGGCTATAAATTTACATGGAATCCTAGAAACGTGGTGTTAGCCGGTCAAGGTGGAGCGGTGAAATTTATTCAAGAAGGACGTTACAAATTCATTCCATATCACATGTTGTTTAGAAGAACAGAGAAATTGAGCGTGGATGGATATGGAGATTTTGAGGGTTATGCCAACCGCGATTCGCTTTCATATCGTGGTATCTATGGGTTAGAATCCATACCAACCATGTATCGAGGAACGTTGCGTAGACCTGGATTTAGCAGAGCTTGGGACATTTTTGTTAAGCTTGGTGTAACAGACGATTCATATACCCTTGAGGATAGTGAAAACCTGACCCATCGTTCATTTATCAATAAATTTTTAGCGTATAATGAACACGATTCTGTAGAATTGAAATTAATGCACTACCTAAAGATTGACCAAGACTCAGATATCATGAGTAAATTAGAATGGTTGGGAATTTTTAAAGATGAAAAAGTAGGATTGAAAAATGCTACTCCAGCACAAGTATTGCAACATATTTTGATGAAAAAATGGGGTTTAGCACCCCATGATAAAGATATGATTGTGATGGTTCACAAATTTGGATTTGAATTGAAGGGAAAGAGAGAATTAATTACCTCTTCTATGGTTACCCTTGGCGATGACCAAACCTTCACTGCAATGGCAAAAACGGTAGGTTTACCGGTAGGAATTGGAGCGCTAATGATGCTAAACGGAGTGATTCATAAACCAGGAGTCCATTTGCCCGTTACGGCCGATATTTATGAGCCTGTGCTGAACGAATTAGAAAATTATGGCATCACCTTTTCTGAAGTAGAAGGGGAGTATGAGGGCTATGAACATCAATAATTGACAAATAATGGAATTTAGGTTATTATTGCCGTATGAAGTTAAGTAACCTAAATTCCATTTTATTATTTGTGCTCCTAACCGTTGGTATATCTGCATGTAAGCATGATTTTGTACCTGCGGAAATCCCTGAAACTGCAACTCCCTACCACCTAGAAATTCCAAAAGGATTTCCTCCTATGGAAATACCTAATGACAACCCAATGACCGAAGAAGGGGTGGAGCTAGGTCGAAAATTGTTTTATGATAAGCGCTTATCGGGCGATGAAACCCTTGCCTGTGCAAGTTGTCATCAAAGTAAGGCAAGTTATGCAGATTCAAATCAATTTAGTACCGGTATAGATGGTTCGGTGGGTAATCGAAATGCCATGGCCGTAATCAATGTGGGCTATTCATTCTCCTTGTTTTGGGATGGAAGAGCTGCCACGCTTGAAGCGCAGGCGCTCGGACCCGTAGTAAATCCCATTGAAATGAACACCACTTGGCCTGCGGTGTTGGTAAAACTGAATGAAGATACCTACTACAGAAACATGTTCAAAATAGCTTTTGGAGTTGATGTCATTGATTCGTTGGATGTGGCCAAAGCCATTGCCCAATTTGAACGTACTATGCTATCTGGTAATTCTAGGTATGATAAATCGCTAAGCGGAGGACCCATTTTAACCGAAAGCGAACGTAGAGGACAGGATATTTTCCTTACCGAAAAAGGCGATTGTTTTCATTGTCATGGCACCGGTTTATTTATGGGTTTTGATTACGAAAATAATGGCGTTCAACAATCCATGACCGATAATGGTTTAGGAGATATTACCCAGCTTTCTACCGACATTGGGAAATTTAAACCGCCCACCTTAAGAAATATTGAATTCAGCGCACCCTATATGCACGATGGAAGATTTACAACTTTGGAAGAGGTGGTAGAATTTTATAATTCGGGAGTAAACCAAAATTCTCCTAACGTTTCAGCGCTCATGCTAAAATCAAACCGGCCCAATGGTAGCCTAAATTTAACTGTTCAACAAAAACAGGATTTAGTGGCATTTTTGAAAACCCTTTCGGATTCAGATTTTACTGAAAATCCCAATTTCATGCAACCCTAAGAAATTTATTTTTACCTGCTCAGGAAACTTTTTAATCGTTATTACAGTCTCATTAACAAGGGGTTATATTTTTATTTTCGTTGACTTTTTAATTAAAGCTATTGACTTTTTGATTAAAAAAAAGGTCGATAGAAATTGTTAAAATTGAGTGGTTTAGTTTAACTGATCCATTTATTACACGAAAAAAGGATTTTCCATAAATTCTTTGTTTACAGACGGTCATGGTTTACACACAAAAAAACATCAAATCGGTCTTTATTTCATGTATCCTGTTTTTGGGTATGATGAGCTACGTGCAAGAGGTTAAATCTCAGTGCTTTCAGGTGTATGATGGTTTTGGTGTTTTGCAAACCACGCCCTATTTTATTGGATGTAGCGGTACAGATTACTCCATTTTCATTCAAACCGATATTAGCCTCGGTAATTACACCATTGTGTGGGGAGATGGCACCGCAAATTCTACCGGAGGCTCGTTGGTGAGTCCCGCATTTGTTTCCCATACCTACACCGCCATTGTAGATACCTTTAATATTACTATTACCGATAATTCTACCGGATGTGTCACCAATGGAGTAGTGGTGCTAGAAGAACCGGTCAACGCATCCATCCAAATTCCACTGGGAGGGGTGACCGTAGTTTGCGCACCATCGCCTATTGATTTTATTAATTCCAGTACCAATGTATCGGCCACCACCAATTTTACGTGGGACTTTGGAGACGGTACTCCGCCATTGTCTTTTAATTCTACCAATGCGGGTCAAACCGTTACTCATACCTATCAAAGAAATACCGTGAGTTGCGAAACAGTGGTTACCCTAACAGCCGAAAACTATTGTAGTTTCGGGAATCCTACCATCGCTAACTTTTCACCATTAATGGTCTATGATATCGATACTGCGGTAATTAGCGCTACGGCAACCACGCTTTGTTACCCCGATACCACGGTTACTTTTACCAATACGACAAAAAAGAATTGCCTACCCGAAGGAAATGTACAACAACGCTATGAATACTGGAACCTAGGCGATTACTGGGGTTTAGGTCACGATTCTATTATTCCTTGGTTGCCTTTTGACCCACCTGCACGGTTAGGTCACACCATTGCTTTTCCCGGAATTGGTTCGTATTCTATTATGATGGTAGATAGTAATATGTGTGGTAGAGATACCGCTTATATTACCGTAACCATAATTCCACCTCCTGCATCTGGAATTAATTTAGCCACCGATTCGGCCTGTGTGGGAGAATCCGTAACTATTACGAACAACTCGGGTGGCGGTGCCAATATTTTTTATTGGGATTTTGGCGATGGCAACGGATTTAACTTGGTAACGGGTAATCCAACCTTTAGTTTTAACGATACCGGAGTTACTGTAATTACTATGATTGCGGGAATCACTGGTACTTCTGGCGTGTGTCAAGATACCACGCAAACCAGTATTTACATCAAACCATCACCAGTGGCATCTTTTGGATTAAATAATGTAGCGGCTTGCGATTCTTTAGCGGTCACCATCACCGATTCTACTTCGGGTGCGGTGGCTTGGAATTGGAATTTAGGAAATGGAAACACTTCCAATGTAGCTAATCCTCCGGTACAATATTACAACTCTCCAGGTCGGTACCGTATTCAATTAAACGTTACGCATGCCAATGGTTGTAAGGACAGAGAGCGACAATGGGTTAATGTGTATCCATCGCCAACAGCAAATTTTGTAGCCAACAGTGTGTGTCAAAATGCGCTGGCCAGCTTTACTGATTTATCGAACTCTCCGGGTTCGGACCCGATAAATTCATGGACGTGGGATTTTGGAGATGGAAATTCATCGACTACGCAAAACAGTACAAATACCTACACCAATGTAGGAGGTTACCAAGTTTCTTTAATTGTAGCCACGCCTCATTGCGCAGACACGTTATTGGATTCAGTAACGGTGGAGGTAACGCCAAATGCAGCCTTTTCGCTAAGCGACACAGCAGGCTGTAGTCCAATGGTGACCACTGCGACCAATAATTCTACCGGAGCCACTAACTACACCTGGGATTTTGGAAACGGTTACGGCTCTAATGCTAACGACCCAACGATAATTTATTTGAACGGAGATACCATTGACACGCTATACACCCTAAGTCTGGTGGCATCTACCACTTTTGGTTGTGTGGATACGGCTCGTGCTAATGTGACCGTTTTTGGCGGACCTGCGGCTAGTTTTACCAGTAATTCTATTCCTGAATGTGGTCCGGTGACCGTAAATTTCACCAATACATCCAATGGCGGAGTGAGTTATTTATGGGATTTTGGCGATTCAACCGTTACGAGCTCGCTTGAAAATCCAAGTCATGTTTTTGGCAATACCAGTCTGTTTATTACCAACTATTCCGTAAATCTTATTGTGACTAATGCGCAAGGTTGTACAGATACGGCCACGCAAATAGTAACTATATACCCCGAACCAAATTTCCCATTTTCAACCATTCCAGATTCCGGTTGTTCGCCTTTATCGGTCACTTTTCCGGCCATTATTGGTGCCGTCAACTACGTTTGGGATTTTGGAGATGGTACCAATGCGGTAGGTCAATCGCCATCGCATACGTTTTATAATAATACCACCAACGATAAATTATATACCGTAGAATTGATAGCTACATCACCTTTTGGCTGTAAGGATACCACTACCGAAGTGGTGACGGTATTTCCTGAACCAACTGCCATTTTCACTACTTCCGACAGTATAGGTTGTGGACCGTTAGACATCATTTTTAATAACGGTTCTTTAAATGCATCTTCTTATTTATGGGATTTTGGAAATGGCGATTCGTCCACTACCGGAGCCGGAATTTTTACGCATCAGTTTCAGAATTTTTTACCCGTTCAAGCCGTGTATCGGGTTAAATTAGCCGCTATCACCGCGCATGGTTGTGCCGATACCGCTTATAAAAACATTAAAGTCCATCCGCCTGTGGTTGCCAGTTTTAGTGGCAACACCGTGGGTTGTACGCCATTGATTGTAACCTACACCAATACTTCGCAAAGAGCTGCTACCTATGCGTGGAATTTTGGCGATGGCGGAGCATCTGCTTTAGCCAGTCCTAGCCATACCTTTTATGCCGGATTAGTTACCGACACCAGTTATCAAGTAACGCTTATTGCCACGTCTTCTTTTGGTTGTGCCGATACCATTCAAGATTCGGTAACGGTACATCACAATGCCACTGCATCTGTAGCCAGTAGCGTAGTTTCAGGTTGCACGCCTTTGGATGTGCGTATTACCAATAATTCTTACGGTTTTGACAATATATCATTAGACTTTGGAAACGGAAATAATTTGAATTCCAATTTCACCGATATCTTGCATACCTACGTTAATCAAGGGGTTACGTCCGATTCTTTGAGCATATCACTTATTGCGCGTACCGATTTTGGTTGTAATGACACGTCTCAATTAGCTTTGGTGGTATATCCATCGGTAATGGCTGGTTTTGGGGGCGACACGGTGGGTTGTACGCCATTGAATGTGGTGTATGCCAATACTTCGCAAAGAGCAGCTACTTATGCCTGGAATTTTGGCGATGGAGGGGCTTCGGCTTCCGCTAATCCTAGCCATACTTTTTATTCGGGTTTGGTTACCGACACCAGTTATCAAGTAACGCTTATTGCCACGTCTTCTTTTGGTTGTGCCGATACTATTCAAGATTCGGTAACGGTACATCACAACGCCACTGCATCTGTAGCCAATAGCGTAGTTTCTGGTTGCACGCCATTGGATGTGCGCATTACCAATAATTCGTACGGTTTTGACAATATCAATTTAGATTTCGGCAACGGCAGTATTTTGAATTCTAATTTTGCCGATACGCTTCATACCTACATAAATTCTGGCACTACGCCCGATTCTATGGTGGTAAAACTTATTGCCAGCACCCTTTTTGGTTGTAATGATACGGCTCAACTAGACCTTGTGGTATTTCCTCCCGTGCAAGCCGGTTTTAATGGCGACACGGTGGGTTGTAGTCCGGTGGTGGTGAACTTTCAAAACACGAGTAGTGGAAGTGCTAGTTTCCAATGGGATTTTGGAAACGGAAATTTATCAAATGCGCCAAATCCTACGGTTACGTACACATCGGTAGGGCAAACAAGTATATTTACCACTTCCTTATTAGCTACTTCCGTATATGGTTGTACCGATTCGGTGCATGTGGACATCACCGTTTACCCAAGCGCGGTGGCTAGTTTTTCTAGTAATACCCTAAGTGGGTGTACGCCTGTGGCGGTAGGTTTTGCCAATGCCAGTTTTGATTACGATAATTTACTATGGAATTTTGGCGATGGCTCATCTACCAACGCTATTACTCCGGTGGTGAATCATACCTATGTGAATACCACCACGGCCTCCCAAATTTATACGGTAAATTTATTTGCCACTACCATGCATGGCTGTAATGATACTGCGAATATGCAAATAGAAGTATATCCAAAAGTGGTAGCCAGTGTCCGCATGGATTCAATAGGATGTAGCCCGTTTTACGTGAAATTTAATAATACCAGTATTGGGGCAAATACCTATGTATGGGATTTGGGCAACGGCATCATTTCTACGGCTGTAAGTCCGGATGAAACCTACATTAATAGCACCTTAAATATGAACATTATACCCATAAAATTGACCAGCACTTCTTCGTATGGATGTACGGATATGTATCAAGGTGAAATAAGAGTTTACCCACAACCTATTGCCAACTTTTTGGCTACTCCGCCTGTGCAGTCTTTTCCGATGACGGTGGTGAATATTACCAATAATACTTCGGGCACATGGGCCTATCATTGGGATTTTGGTAACGGTACTAGTTCGGTATTGCAAAATCCACTTCCGGTAGATTTTATGAATATAGGAAGCTACACTATTTCGTTGGTTATTTCCAATCCGTTTTGCGCAGATACTGCGCAGCAATTGGTCACTATTTTGCCTCCTCCACCTGTAGCCGATTTTAGTGGTGGTAAAAGCGGATGCGCTCCTGTTACGGTAGAATTCACTAATTCATCCGATTACGGAACCGATTATTTATGGGATTTTGGCGATGGAAACACCTCCATTCAAGAAAGCCCTGTATATACTTATTTCTTTCCTGGAGTATATAGCGTAAGTTTAACCGTGAAAGGCTTAAGTGGTACCGATACGAAAACATTAGCTAAATACGTGGAAGTGTATCCAAATGCCATTGCCAATTTTGATTACCAACCGCTTAAAGTATCTTCTACTGGCGATAAAACGTTCTTTTACAACCAATCGGCCAATGCCACTACATTTTTATGGAATTTTGGTGATGGAAATTCTTCTACCGATAAAAATCCAATTTACCAATACGCATCCGTAGGTTCATTTCCTATAACACTGATAGCCAATAATGATTACAACTGTCCGGATACGCTTACGCATGCCACCTATATCACGGTAGAGGCTACCGGAGAAGTAACATTTCCAAATGCATTTGTACCTAATCCATCGGGTGGAAGTGGAGGACACTATGACCCAAATGTACTAGATAACAGTATTTTTCACCCTATTAGTCATGGCGTAGACCAGTATCATTTAGTGATTTACAACCGATGGGGCGAATTAGTTTTTGAAACCTTTGATATCAACCAAGGTTGGGATGGGTATTACCGTGGAGAAATGTCGGCACAAGACGCCTATGTATGGAAAGCCGAAGTGATTTTGGTAAGTGGCGAACAAAAAATTTATGCAGGAGATGTAACATTATTACAGTAAACATGAAAAGAGTTTTATTCATATCACTATTGATGGGGCTAACCAGTTTGGTTCGAGCCCAAGATGTGCAGTATTCTCAATTTTATGCCTCTCCATTGTATTTAAATCCCGCCATGGCAGGCACAGCCGACCAACATAGAATAGTGGGTAACTTTAGAGATCAATGGCCATCTATTCCGGGTGCATTTGTATCCTACTCCTTGGCCTATGATGTAAATCTAGCCGAGGCCAATAGCGGATTAGGAATTACCATACAACGCGACCAGGCAGGCTCCGGAGGATTAAGCACCACCACTTTGGGTGGAATGTATGCTTACAATATAAAAATAAACAGAAACCTTGCTTTTCGTCCTGCCATTGGCGTGGCTTATGGCGTGCGCACGGTAGATTATACCAAATTAAAATTTGGAGATCAGCTACTCACCGGAAATAGCCTTTCGGTACAGTCTAACTCCATTACCGACCAAGTGGGATATATGGATTTGTCGGCTGGGGGCATTTTGTACGGAAATAATTTTTGGGCAGGATATTCTGTGTTTCATATCAACAAACCGAATAACTCATTGTTAGGGCAAAACAATTTTATTGACGCCCGCCATTCCGTACATGTAGGCTATAGATTACCGATGCAGCGCACCGTAAAAAGAGAAGTGGTGAGAAGTGTAACCATCGCCATGAATTATAAAGCCCAAGGTAAATGGGACCAGGTGGACATAGGCGGATACTTTTTAATGAAACCCTTTGTGATGGGAATTTGGTACCGAGGCATTCCAGGATTAAAAGCCTACAAAGAAGGATATCAAAACAATGATGCCATAGTGCTGCTAGCAGGCGCACATTACAAAAGTGTGAAATTTGCTTACTCGTATGATGTAACCATTAGTAAAATATGGGGAAACACCGGTGGGTCTCACGAAATTAGTCTCATTTACGAGTACATCAACCCCAGAAAAAAACGCAAAAGAAGAAGAATGAAACTGGCATGTCCCAAGTTTTAGTGGAATACGATACACCATTAGTATAGCCGTACATTTAAACGTTTAATAAACGTTTAAATGTACGGCTATTTTATTTTTAGAGGATACGTTACTGTATTTTTAAAACCCGGTAATAGGATTGGCTTTTGGCGTACTAGCGTAAGTTTTTTTAGAGGAAAAGAGGAGGGAATACCCTGTTTTTATTGGAAAAAACAAATAGCCTACTAATTTCAGTTTTGGAGGATAGAAAAAATTCAAGACAAGGAATCGAAATAAGCCTAATAAATAGTACATTGCATTCACAAATAAAACAACTCCAAGCAACCAAAGAATGACTAGTAAAATAACCGACATTAAACGACTACCAACGGTTAGCGCTTTTGATTGCGCAGGTTTTGTGAGGGGTCTAAAACTACCGAAACGATGATGTATGTTGACGTAAAGCATTGTAAATGCCATACAAAAAAGTTGAATTGAATTAATAAATTAGAAAAATATTTATAACGTGGATATACTTAATATTAACTATATACACATGTTACCAGCAATTGAATAAATGGATGTATTAAAACAAATAAATAAGCAAATTGAAGAAATAAAATCAGAAGGACATTCTGCTTATTTGGATTTAATATACAATCATCTTGACAGAGCAGAAGTATATTACCAAAAAGGAGAAAATGACGAACACTATTATAATGATGTTGTTTATCGGACTAACCAAGCTTTTGAAGGTGCTCTAAAAGAAGCTTATAAAGTTCTTGGGGGGAAATCGGATGAACAAATTGCAAGAGTAACACCAAATAAAATTGAAAAATATTTAAAGGACGAAAATATATTTAAGGAACGTGTACTCAAACTCTTTGAAAATTATCGTCAAGAATGGAGAAATAAATCAACGCATGATTATAAGCTCGTACTTGATGAACATGAAGCATTTTTAGCATTTATTAATGTATGCTCATTTGTACATCTTTTACTCAAACAAATTCAAGAGAAACTTGCTTTTGATAAAGAAATAATCAAAGAAAGAAAAGCTGAAGAAATTAAAGAAACACAAGATATTGTGCAAAATAAATCTGACGCTTTTTCTGATAGAATATTGAAATTATTAGGCAAATTCTCTACGGAACTTAATCAAGAAAAAGAAGACTTAAAGGAAGTTGAAATTAACGGAAAACTCAATGCCTTTTTATCTAAAGCATCTGATGATTTAACCATATTTAGAGAGCCGCAATTTTCAATCGGGACTTTAAATATTAGACCTGATTTCGTACTTGAATATCAATCTGAAAAATTAATTATAGAAGTAAAAAGACGCCCACATAAAGGCAGAATAAAAGCTGACATTGACCAACTAGCTTCATACTTAGCTGTTTCAGGAATAAAAAATGGTATTTTATATTTTGCTTCCAGTAAAGTTGAGAATAATAAATTGACAGTTGATATGCATAACGTTACTGTGAATGATACGCATTTAAACATTATGATAATATTTTAATCATCAGAAACATGACACAAAAATTCTTCGACAGACTTTTATTAATTATAAGTACTTGTTGCTTATTAGCAATTTTACAAATTAGCTTTTTCCATATACCTTTTAACTGGTTCAATTTTACAAATAGTAGCATTGAAAAAACAAATGATATTATTTATAGTCTTGCAACAAGCTTTATTGCGGGTTACATTTTTTATGTCATCAATGTTCAAATTGTAACTTATCTCAGAGAGCAGAAAACACGTAAATTAATAGATAATTACCTTATAGATCTTGCAACTGAAATACAGGTTGGTCAGCTGTATTTAAGTAAAACCTATTTTTCTAGCAAAAAATTTGATTCGTTAACATTAAATGATTTTAAAACATTAACCAGCCTTGGTAAGAGTCAAATAAATTTCACTTATAAACAAACAAACACTCTTGGAAATGTTAGAAATTGTAGCACTGGAACATTTTCAGAGATAGACCTCTATTTTGAAGAAATGGATATGGTCAAAAATAATATTCAAACTGTTTTTTCATTTCCTTATATTTCATCTGTTGACTATGATTTAATAAACCTTCTTCACAAAATTCAATCGAGTTTCTTTTACATTGGAGTTAAGCATATAAAGAATGGAATAACATATCTGGATTTTGAAAAACATTTTTTTGAACATTATGAAAATTTCAAAGAGTTAAAAAAGCATGTAACACCAAGATTGACAGAATAAAAAAAGCTGGTAACAATGGCTAAAAAAACATAGGGGTTTTGGTGGTAAATTGAAGGTTTAAGCTTTGATTGAAACCCGCCAAACCAAAATTTTGATAATGAAAAAAGAAAGATAATTATAAAAATATTTGGCTTGGCTAAGTGGTAAACTGAAAGGGCAGCGTTTCAAACTCCCCTACGTTTTTTAGCCGGGTCGTTGTGTGTAATGCAAAAAATCGTGCATAACATCAACATTTGAACTAAAAAAGCCAACCGCATAGTCAAGCACATTTCATTTTTTTCGTGCCTCAAAAAATAAAAAGAGCTTGCCCTTTCCCACCACACACTTTTACGAAATGATAATATTTATACTCATTTAGTGAGTATATGAAAAATCTTATTTACATTAGTGAACGGAATTAAAAAAATTCGAAATGAACCGAATAAAAGAGGTTTTAGAACAAAAAGGAATAAAACAAATCTGGTTGGCTGAACAATTGGAAAAGAGTTACAATATGGTTCACTCTTACGCTCAAAACAAAAGACAACCAAGTTTAGACGACTTGTATAAAATTGCAGAAATTCTAAATGTTGACATCAAAGAATTGTTAGTTTCCAATAAACCTGAATAGAAAAAAGTAAATGAAATCAACCGAAATAAAAACTAACGTTCAAAACTTAATAGACAAGTTCTCTAAAGAAGAATTTATCTATGATTTGTTGATTGCATACGGAATTTCAAAAACCTCTGTAACTCGACTAAAAAAAGGCGATTACAATTTTGCCAAAGCAAATGGCGAAATTTTATACAAAAAGAAAATATTCTTTAAAGTAGAAGCATCTAACAAATTATTAAGTAGCCTTGAGGAAATTGCTAAAGAAGAACGAATCGCAAAACACAAACCAAGATTTGCAATTCTTACTGACTATAAACAAATAGTTGCAAAAGACCTGAAACTCGGTAAAAATTTAGATATAGAATTAAAAGAATTACCGAATTATTTCGATTTCTTTTTACCATTAGCAGGTAGCGAAGTTTACAATGCAACAAACGACAATGAAGCTGACAGAAATGCTTCTTACAAAATGGCTTCGTTGTACGATTTGTTAATCGAAGAAAACCCACAGATTTACAACTCAAAAGCAAGTATTCATCATCTTAATATTTTCTTATCTCGATTATTGTTTTGCTTCTTTGCAGAAGACACAGAAATATTCGAAGAAGATAGCATTTTCACCAACACATTAGCTCAACATACTGCCGAAAATGGAAAAGACACAAATACTTTTTTAGATGATTTATTCAACAGATTAAACGATAAGAAAGCAGATAAATATCCAGACTATTTAGCAAAGTTTCCATACGTAAATGGTGGATTGTTTAATGACAGCATAAGTTCGCCTGTATTCACAGCAAAGGCAAGAAAAACATTAATTGACCTTGGCGAATTACAATGGAAAGATATTAATCCAGATATTTTTGGCTCAATGATTCAAGCTGTGGTAATTCCGGATTATCGTAGTGATTTAGGAATGCATTATACTTCTGTAGAAAACATTCTAAAACTAATAAAACCATTGTTTTTAGATGAACTTTACGAAGAATTTGAAAAGGCTAAATCTATAAACCAATTAAGAACATTAATAAAAAGATTATCTGAAATTAAATTTTTCGACCCAGCTTGTGGTAGTGGAAATTTTTTGATTATTACCTACAAAGAAATACGTTTGTTGGAAATTAGAATTTTAGAAAAAATTATTGATTTAAGTCCAAATCCAACTTTAGAATTTACTCAAATACAACTCTCGCAATTTAATGGAATTGAAATAGATGATTTTGCTCACGAAATGGCAATACTTTCACTTTGGTTGGCAGAACACCAAATGAACAAAATTTTTGAAGAAACATTGTTTGACTTTGGTAGGTCCAACCCAATTCTACCATTAAAAGAAGCAGGACAAATAACACAAGGAAATGCAACAAGAGAAAATTGGAAAACTGCTTGTCCAATTACTAAAAAGGATGAAATTTATATTATAGGAAACCCACCATATTTAGGTGCAAGAGTTCAAGATGCAGAGCAAAAGAAAGATATGAAAATTGTATTTCAAGGAAAGAAGGGATACAATAATATGGATTACATAGCTTGCTGGTTTTATAAAGCAAAAGACTTTATAAAAGGGTTTAACGCAAATTGTGCATTTGTTACAACGAACTCTATTTGCCAAGGAGAACAAGTAGCTCTGATTTGGCCAAATATACTATCAGAGGATATTGAAATTGATTTTGCACACCAATCATTTAAATGGACAAACAATGCTAAAGGAAATGCAGGAGTTACTGTTATAATTGTTGGATTAAGAAACGTTAGTAAACAACCTAAATATCTGTTTATTGATAATTTTAAAAAATTAGCTAAAAACATAAACCCATATTTATTAGACAGTTCTAACACAATTGTATCAGGAAGAACTAAACCGTTATCAAGCTTTCCTTCAATTAGTTTCGGAAGTATGCCAAACGATAAGGGTTTTCTATTGTTAAGTGAAGATGAAAAAAACACGTTAGTAAATCAAAATAAAGATTCCTTAAAATACATAAAACAGTTCTCTGGTGGTGCAGAATTCGTTAAGGGAATAAAAAAATACTGTTTATGGATTAATGATAAAGACATAAAACAAGCATATAAAGTTACACAAATAGCTGATAGAATAGATAATGTCGAAATTCATAGATTAAATAGTAAAAGAGAAGCAACACAAAGTTTAGCAGAATATCCGCACTTGTTTGGGGAAATAAGACACCAAAACTCAGATTCAATTATTATTCCTGCAACATCATCTGAAAATAGAGATTATATACCAATTGGGTTTCTAGATAAAGACACTATTATTTCTAATTCTGCAATGGCTATTTATCACGCAAAGCCTTGGCTATTTGCAGTTGTAACTTCACGAATGCATATGGTTTGGGTTAGAAATGTTGGTGGCAAATTAAAAACAGATTACCGTTATTCAGCAAAATTATGCTACAATACCTTTCCTTTTCCAAACATTTCTGATAAACAGAAAGAAACTTTAAGCTTGTATGTATTTGCGATTATAGATGAAAGAGCAAAACACAACAAAACAATGGCACAATTGTATAGTTCGACAACTATGCCAAAAGATTTGTTAAAAGCACACCAAGAACTAGATACTGCAATAGAACAATGTTATCGTTTACAACCTTTCAAAAACGATACAGAGCGTTTAGAATATTTGTTTAAGCAGTATGAAGAAATGACAAAAAAAGACACGCTTTTTGCAAAGCAAAAGAAAACAAGAAAGAAGAAAGCCAAACTATAAAATATGCCAAATTTAGTACACGTAAATTACGACCAAACAGGAAACAGTAAAAGTACCAATGCTTTAGGTATGCGAGAAATGCAAGAAAAAGCATTTGAAGGCAGAACTGCACAATATTTATTGCTAAAAGCACCACCAGCATCAGGTAAATCGCGAGCATTAATGTTTATTGCTTTAGACAAATTAAAAAACCAAGGTTTAAAAAAAGTAATCGTTGCAGTTCCTGAAAAATCAATTGGTGCATCTTTTGGCTCAACTGAACTTAAGAAATACGGCTTTTTTGCAGATTGGAAACCAAATCCAAAATATAACCTTTGTACACCAGGAAAAGAAAAAAGTAAAGTAACGGCATTCTTAAACTTTTTGGATTCTGACGAACAAATATTGGTTTGTACTCACGCTACTTTGCGTTTTGCTTTTGACGGTTTAGATGTTAAAAAACTAGATAATACTTTGGTTGCTATTGATGAATTTCATCACGTTTCGGCAGAAGGAGATAATATTTTAGGTCAAGTTCTAAAAAGCATAATGGCGAATTCAGAAGCTCATATTGTAGCTATGACAGGCTCTTATTTTAGAGGAGATAGTGTTCCAGTTTTAATGCCAGAAGATGAAGCAAAATTCACTAAAGTAACTTACACGTATTACCAACAATTAAATGGTTATGAGTTTTTAAAATCGTTAGGTATTGGATATCACTTTTACACAGGTAAATATTTCAAAAAGCATCCTGACAAAGAACAGTCAGCATTAGCAGAAATTTTAGATGAAAACCAAAAAACCATTATTCATATTCCGAGTGTAACTTCAGCAGAATCTTCCAAAGAAAAATATGAAGAAGTAAATCACATTATTGACGTTTTAGGAGAATTGGAATTTCAAGATGAAGAAACAGGAGTATTACACATAAAAAGTCATAAAACAGGCAAAAGTTTAAAAGTTGCAGATTTGGTAAATGACAATCCAAAATCGCGAGATAAAATAAGTGCTTATTTGCGTGAAATAAATTCGGCAGATGATATAGATATTATTATTGCGTTAGGAATGGCAAAAGAAGGTTTTGATTGGCCTTATTGTCAACACGCATTAACCATAGGTTACAGAGGTTCCTTAACCGAAATTATTCAAATTATTGGGCGAGCAACTAGAGATAGTAACAATAAAACACACGCTCAATTTACCAACCTAATTGCAAATCCTGATGCTGAAAGTGAAGAAGTAAGACTATCTGTTAACAATATGCTTAAAGCAATTACAGCGTCTCTATTAATGGAACAAGTTTTAGCACCAAACTTCAAATTCAAAATTAAAAAAGACGAAGATGATGAAGATGACGAAGATGATGACAAAACAATTAAAATAAGAGGTTTTAAACTTCCTACTTCACAAAGAGCAAAAGATATAATTGAAACTGATTTGAATGATTTAAAGGCGAAATTATTACAAGACCCTCAAATGCTAAAAGCAATGCCAGGAAATATTGAGCCAGAAGTAATCAACACAGTTTTAATTCCAAAAATAATTAGAGAAATCTATCCAGATTTAGATGATGAAGATGTGGAAGCAGTTAGACAACACGTAGTTGTGGATTCTGTAATTAAAAACAGTACAATTGAGGAACAAGGCGACAAGAAATTTATAAGAATGGCAGGAAGTTTTGTCAATATTGATGATATTCATATTGACTTGATAGACCAGATAAATCCATTTCAAAAAGCATTTGAAATCTTATCAAAATCAGTAACTACGCAAGTTTTAAAACTAATTGACGAGCATATTCAATCGACCAAGTTTGAAATGACAGAAGAAGAAGCCATTTTGTTATGGCCAAAAATCAAAGAATGGGTAAAAAATAATAAAGGAGAGCAACCAAATATTCAAGCGTTTGACCATAAAGAAAAAAGAATGGCAGAAGCTTTAGTGTTTTTGAGAGAACTGAAACGTAAAAAAGCACTTGCAGATGGCTAAAAAGAAACTAACAATAGACGACATTTTTAATGATGACGATTTTGGATTATTAGATTCAAAAGCCAAAACTTCGACTGTAAAAACAGATGAAGACAGGCTTATTGATTCCTTTGAAGAAATAAATGTGTTTTTTGATAAGAATAATAGAGAGCCAAATTCGAGCAGTATGTCTGAATATGGACTTTTGGCAAAATTGAAGAATTTTAGACAAAATGAAAAACAGAAAAAAACTTTAAAACCTTTTGACAGACATAATTTGTTAGGTTTTGTAGAAATGGAAAAACAAACCATTGATGATATTTTAAATGAAGAAGATGATTTTGGATTATTAGATTCTGATAAAGATTTAGACATTTTCAGATTTAAACATACACCAAAACCAGATGAAAGAGCAGAATCAGATTTTGTTGCGAGAAGAAAAGCAATGAAAGAAAAGGACTTTGAAAAGTACGAAACAATGTTTCAGAAAGTCCACAAAGAAATAAAAGAAGGAAGAAGAAAGATAAAGCCATTTAAGAACATTGAAAAAAATCTACACGTTGGCGACTATTATTTAATGGATGGAATTCTTTTGTATTTGGAATCTGCGAATTTAAAGCAAGAGGAAACGGAATTAGATTCTGGAAACAGAGTTAGAATTGAAGGACGAACCAGAACCGTTTTTGAGAATGGAACTTTTAGTAATATGCTTTTTCGTTCTTTAGGTAAACAAATCCAAAAAAGTGGAAAACTGATTACGAATACGAATGAAAAACTAGAACAGGAATTGTTTGTAAATACTGGACTTGTAAAGGAAGAAGATTTACAAACTGGTTGGATTTATGTTTTGAAATCTAAATCAACGAATTCGGAATTATCAAGTATTCAGAATTTATATAAAATCGGATTTGCGAGTAATTCTGTAGATGATAGAATTAAAAATGCGAAAAACGAAGCGACCTATTTATTTGCTGACGTAAAGAAAATTGCGACTTACAAAGTTTATAATCGAAATGCGGATAAGTTGGAAAACCTTTTACACAGATTTTTCGCAAGTGCTTGTTTGGATATTGATTTATTTAACGAGAAAGGTCAAAGACTAAATCCGAGAGAATGGTTTGTCGTGCCTTTTGACGTGATTGAGGAATCAATCCAATTGATTTTGAATGAAAGCATTGTGAATTACGAATACGACACAGAAACTGAAAGGATTAAATTAAAATCGGACAAATAAAGCCAACGCTCAAAGCCATACACATTCGCAATTCGCTACAGCCAACGCTACGCCAAAAATTGCAAAAGAGTATGTCTCGCCAACACTCACATTTGAACTAAATAACAAACATCGGAAAACCAAGCAGAACGTGAAAAGCACTACACACAACAATGTATATAAAACATAGCTATTATAGGCTTTCCCAGAGGTTTTTGTTTATTTATTAAGTCCGCCAAATTTTTATTTTTGTATATTTAGAAAT
>TARA_R110002050_G_scaffold32534_4_pt1 | contig 28418 bp, 18 predicted proteins | sample TARA_R110002050 | Tara Oceans TARA_R110002050 (sample SAMEA4396988) | marine metagenome | biome: Polar Biome; feature: [DCM] deep chlorophyll maximum layer (ENVO:01000326); material: water (ENVO:00002006), including particulate matter (ENVO:01000060) such as... | depth 25 m
CATACTAAAGTAACCGATGCTATTGGGAAATATCTTAGTGATTTTGAACTGTTAGAGTCATTAAATTTATATGGTACCGCTGTTACCGATAAGATCGTTCTTGATTTAAAGGAAAACAAAAAGCTTCGTAATATTTATTTATGGAAAACTGATGTTACGGAAGACGGACTGGCGCAATTACAGCAGAATTTACCGGGAGTGACCATTCAGCAAATTGGGGCAGATGTATTTAAGGCAACCATTTTAGATCCGCCCACCATTATAAGTGACCGTAGTTTTTTTAGTGATAGTTTAACCATAGCTATTGAAAGCCTATTTGATGGTACTGAGATTTACTACACGCTTGATGGTTCTGAGCCCACGGAATCTTCCTTGAAGTATGATGGTGAGATCACATTAGAGACAACGGCAAATGTGAAAGCGATTGCGGCAAAAAAAGAATGGGAGCCAAGCAACATTACCGAACGAACGTTTATTAAGAACAATATAGCCTATGCCGATGTAGATTTATTAACGGTGCCCAATGATAAGTATCAAGGGAAAAAAGGTAAAACTTTAATGGATCAAAAGCGTGGGTCTACCAATTTTGTAGATGGTAACTGGTTGGGTTTTGAAGGAAAGCACTTGAATGCCGTGGTAGAGCTGAAAGAGCAGAACGCCATTTCAAAAGTATCTATTGGTGCATTGTCCGCACCTGCAAGTTGGATTTTTTATCCCACATCTTTTGTGGTATCGGTTTCCAATGATGGTACTAACTTTAAGGAAGTAGGGAGAAAAGATATGGGAGAAGAGAAACCCAATGCCGAGGTGAAACTCACTTTTTTCGATTTAGACATACCTACCACCCAAGCAAAGTATGTAAAACTATCCATTAAGAGTCCCTTGAAAAACCCTGATTGGCACACTGATCCTGGTGGTAAAAGCTGGATTTTTATTGATGAAATAGTGCTGAATTAAAAAGTGGAAAAGGGATTGAAAAATGTCCATTAATAGAGTAAAAATAATAGTTATGAGTTTAAGATCAGTTTACTTTATAATATTCCTATTGGTTATGGGTCAGCGTCTTTTGGCTCAGAAAAACGGAGTTGCTGCAAATGGTAGACCTAATGTTATTTTAATTTTTACGGACGATCAAGGTTATAATGATGTGGGCGTTTTTGGTGCTGAGGACATAGATACTCCCAATTTGGACCAAATGGCTAAAGATGGTGCAATGCTTACCCATTTTTACGCTGCTCAAGCTGTGTGTTCCGCCTCAAGGGCGGGTATATTAACGGGCACATATCCTAATAGAATCGGTATTCATAACGCTTTTATGCCCAATAGTAAAGTAGGTTTGAATCCTGATGAAACTACCCTCGCCGAATTATTGAAAGCAGAAGGGTATGCTACGGCTATTTTTGGAAAATGGCATTTGGGAGATGCAAAAGAATTTATGCCCAATAATCAAGGGTTTGATGAATATTATGGCATACCTTATTCCAATGATATGTGGCCGTTACATCCGCAGCAAGGACCTATTTTTAATTTTGGTCCCTTGCCTCTTTATGAGAATGAAAAGGTATTGGATACATTAACGGATCAAAAGAATTTGACTACTGAGATTACAGAGCGTAGTGTTGACTTCATTAATCGTAATAAAGAAAATCCATTCTTTTTGTATGTACCGCATCCTCAGCCCCACGTACCTTTATTTGTGTCCGATAAGTTTAAGGGAAAATCTAAAAGAGGGTTGTACGGTGACGTTATTATGGAATTGGATTGGTCTGTAGGTGAAATTATAAAGGCTATTGATAAGAATGGATTAACCCAAAATACCATTATTATTTTTACTTCTGATAATGGTCCATGGTTGGCATACGGAAATCACTCCGGAAGTGCTTTGCCTTTTAGAGAGGGTAAGGGCACCGGGTGGGAAGGTGGCCAACGTGAACCGTTCATCATTAAATATCCGAAAGAAATAAAAGCGGGAATTATTATTGAGGCACCTGTTATGGCAATAGATATTTTACCTTCAATAGCAGCCGTTATCAATGCCCCTTTGCCAGAGAAAGAGATAGACGGTAAAAGCGCATGGTCTTTATTTACAGGCAAAACAGATGAGAGTCCGCAAGAAGCCTATTTCTTTTATTATCGCGTAAATGAGCTATTTGGAGTGCGGTATGGGAAATGGAAGCTTTATTTTCCTCACAAGTACAGAACTATGAACGGACAAACCCCCGGTAAAGACGGATTGCCCGGGGTATATAAAATGATCGATCTGGAGCAAATTGAACTCTATGATTTGGAACAGGATGAAAGCGAAACTACCGATGTAGCAGCAGCTCATCCAGAAGTGGTAAAGACCATACAAAAATTGGCGGATGATATGCGAGCCAAATTGGGCGATTCCCTTTTAGAAATGAAGGGTAGTGAAACCCGGTCTCCCGGGCGTATTGATTAATTAGTTTTTCTGTAATTCAAAAATCTGTAGGACATCATCATTATTGCCCACCAAGAAATAGTCATTTTGAACATTGCTTAAGGTAACCAGTTTTTTGGCGTCCCTATCTGCAAAGAACCCTATCTCTGACCCTCTTTTAGCAGAAAAGCTCCCGGTACCATCTCCCAATAACAGTAGTCCTGTTCCAGCGTCGTTTCTAGGGGTTTCTATCTCTGAAACGTATAAGTTGCCAATGGCAAGAACATCTAATGCGCCATCGCCGTTAAAATCCCTTACAAGCATATCATTGAGATTAGATAGTTGAGCTACATTGGGCAAGTCCGTTATTTTAAATTGACCATTGCCTAGATTTTCAATGTATACCGATGCAAAAGTGTCTGCGCTGTAATGCAGGGAGTTTTTCAGTTTTTCTTCACCATATACATCCTTTAGCTCCATAGAGGCAAAGGCATCATACTTTACTATTTTTTTCTTTAGGGCAGGAATTTGTTCCGATGAACATGAAAACCCTCTTAATGGATAATGTTTTTCCTTGTTGTAATATCCTAGAACAATATCTGCATTACCATTGGCATCAAAGTCATTATAATATACATCAAAAGGTTTGTCAGAGCTGGTTTTGTACTTGTAGTTAAGACCTAAATTCCCTGCTATATAATCCAAATCTCCATCATTGTCAAAATCTCCTTGTTCTATGCTGAACCACCAACCGTAGCTAGATGTAAAGTTTTCATTCTCAACCTTTGATAGGTTGCCATTATTGTTTTCAAAAATGGTAATTGGCATCCATTCGCCAACAATCATTAAATCCAAATCTTGGTCATTGTCATAATCGCTCCAAATGGCATCGGTAATCATTCCTATTTGCAACAATTGTGGGGATAATAATTCTGTTTGGTTCACCAATTGCCCATTGTTGTTTACCAATAACATGCTAGAAGATGGGTTTGGGTATTGTTGCGGAGTATGTCTGCCACCAACAAAAAGGTCCATATCACCATCACCGTCATAATCGGCGGATTTTACTACAGAGCCACTAATTCTGTTAGCATTTAAAATGGCTCCTTTTTTAAAGGTCGCATTACCTTGGTTTAGGTAGATTCTATCGGTATAGTGAAAATCGTTTTTTGGATACTCATTACCACCACTTACTACGTACAAATCTTTTAATCCGTCATTATTGATGTCAACAAATAAGGCATCTACATCTTCATAACCGGCTTCTTTTTGCCAAAATGCAACCTGACTTTCTTCAAAATTGCCATCTTTTTGTTGAATGAATAGGGTAGGTGCTTGGTTGGCGGCACCGCCAATATAGAAATCATCCAATCCGTCATCATTGATATCTCCCGTGGTCAGGGCTGGTCCAAATTGAGAAAGTTTATGTGGCAACAGTATTTGTTTCTCAAAATCATCGAATTGATTCTCTTGATGTTTAAATTTTGCAGGAAAAACATTGGTCATATCTGCAAAAAGAGTCTTATCCGTTCCTTCATTTTTAACGTCTAAAATTTCAGATTCGTCAGATGAAATTTCTAACAATTGATTTGCCGAGATGTCTCTTTTTACAGTACTTTTTCCATTGGGCCAAACAACCGTTAGACTGTCTACTTGTGTCAAATTCTTTAATCCAAAATGTAGCGTAGGTTCACTGGTAGAATAAATACCACGTACGTTTGTGGTCTCTAAGGTTTGTACACCATTTTGAGTGTATATATTTACCCTAGTTCCAAATGTTGGTCTGTTGTTTTTATCGACCAATTGTATTCTTAGATAGTTACTGTTTGGTTTTGCTTCCGAATTGTTTCTGTAAATAAATGCCTCACTGTTGATATTATTGACCACCAAATCTAGATCACCATCGTTATCTAAATCGGCATATGCTGATCCGTTGGAGAAAGATTCATTGTCCAAACCCCATTCGTTGGAAGTATTTTTAAATTCCAAATCGCCCAAATTTTGATAGGCGTAGTTTTTTAAAGGTTGGGATGGGACCATGCTTACCGCTTTTTCAAGGTCTACGATATCCCATATGCTTTTTACGTTTTGGGCATTGGGATTGCTCTGTAGCCATTGTGCTCTAGTGGTATTTATATAATGGGCTACATTTTTATCCGCATCTGTATTTCTAATATCACGCAATAATCCGTTGGTGACATACGTGTCTTTTAGACCATCATTGTCAAAATCGGCTATAAGATTAGACCAGCTCCAATCTGTTGCGGACATGCCGGTAAATTGGGCAATGTTACTGAAGGTTTCATTACCGTTGTTTAGCTGTAGTGTATTGTACATGTATTGATATCCGCCACCGTCTTCTACTACTTTCCAAAAAGCACCAATGTTCATACCGCTCATGTTAGATTTTAATCTGAAATTATCTTCAGACACCATATCCAGTACAAATACATCTAAATTTTGGTCATTATTGATATCGGCTACATCTACACCCATACTATAGTAAGACGTTTGTTTTAAAGCGTTTTTTTCAATGCTTGTAAACGTACCGTCTTGATTATTTAGAAATAGAAAATCTGGTGCATAAAAATCATTGGCCACATAGAGGTCTGGCCATCCATCATTATTAATGTCACTCGCCGATACGGCATTTGGAAAACCGGTGCGGTCTATACCTGCAGCTTTAGAAACATCTTCAAAGGTATTGCCATTGTTTTTATACAGTTTTAGTGCATATTCCGGTATGAGTAAATTGTCCGCACTGTGATATTGAGAAAGACTTCCCGGATTTGGAGGTTGGGTCAATAGAAAAAGATCTAATAGTCCGTCTTTATCAAAATCTAAGAATGTTGCATGTCTTGTTCTTTCGGTATTTGCAATGGACAACTCTTCAGCTTTTTCTGTAAAAGTGCCATCTCCATTGTTAATGTATACCAAATTTCTGCGCCACTCCGGGTTTTCATCATACAGTTCTCTGCTAACATAAATATCTAGGTGTCCGTCATTATTAATATCTGCAATGGTGACCCCGGTAGACCAACCATCAAAATTTTTGATGCCAGCTTTTATGGTAACATCTTCAAAAACCAAATTTCCTTTGTTCAGATATAATTTATCAGGCACCATATTCCCTGCAAAAAAGATGTCCTGCAGTCCATCATTATTAAAGTCGCCCACACCAACACCTGCCCCGCCATAAAAATTGGCGTAGGCAAATATGTTTTTATCCTTATCATCTTTAATAATATTATTAAAGTCAATTCCTGTGTCATTGGAACTGAGAAGTGTAAATAAGTTTGGTGTTGCCTTGGTCTCTTCAGGAGCATTTTCACAGCATAAAACGAGTAAGGAGCAGAAGTATAATAAATGCCTAATTTTCATAATTACAAGATACTATTTTATACAAAAAAAGGAGAGTTTCCCCTCCTTTTCAAACTCAATAAAAAATTAACTCAAAACTATTATGAGAGGTTTCACTCAAAAACCAAACTTAATTGTTATTATTCAACATCCCACCACACTCTAGTGGTAAGAACATCTGGACCTTGAGCGGCTATTACAGCGGCATAATTATCAGGGTTGTTACTTTGTTCACTTTCAGAATACGTTAATCTTCTTGGTATTGTACCGTTGGTAACATTGCCAGGATAGTTTACCGGTGTAAGTGCCGGGAATCCGGTTCTTCTCCAGTTAGAGAAAGATTCATATTCATTTAAGAAAGTGGCAGCCCAATATTGTGTATTGATCTGCTCTAGTGCATTAGCCGAATCATAAGGATTGGCAGCAAGATAATCTGCAATGTCGGCATCTGCAATAATACCGGCATCACCATAAAGTGATAGTTGTTTCATAGCAGCGGTAACTCCATTGTTATAATGTGTTTCTGCATCACCTGCTAGACCCCATCTTACATTTGCTTCTGCAAGCATAAACTCTACTTCTGCATAGGTTTGAAAAATCATAGGGGCAGTTTCTGAGGTAATTAAAAGACGATTAGGCTCAGAATAGTCGTTTAAGTTGCTGAAAAGATTATCAAGGTCAACATCTTGCTCTTGTAGCATAGGAAGGTCCTGACCATTGGACAGACCTCTTTGTGCGTCTGGATCTAGTCTTTCCTCCACTGTTCTATCTTCTCTAAAATCCTCTATGAACAGACCAGGATTATCAGGGTCTTCTTTGAAAATTATTTTCTGTGCAGGTAATGATGCCAATACCGTTAATCTTGGGTCATTTGCATCTTTTAATAAATTGATGAACGTATCGCTCATTCTTGGATTTCCATCAGCCGTAAACACTTCGCCAATTCCATTTTTATTGTCTGCATCATGTTGTAGGTAAAAGATGTCATCATTAGATGTCATTACACCTCCGTCAATTGCTTTTGTAACCCAAGCTTGTGAAGCGGTAGGGTCTACTTTAATTAACCTAAGACCTAAACGTAGCATCAAGGAATTAGCTAACTTTTTCCATTTTGCTTGATCACCATTATAGATAACATCTGCAGAACCAAATTCAGAAATGCCAGAGCCTAATGCAGCTGAAGCCTCTTCCAGTTCATTTAACAAATCAGGGTATATTTCGCTTTGCGCATCATATTTAGGAAGAAAAATACCTTCTATAACTGCTTTACCTGCCTCGCTATACGGTACATCACCATATAGATCGGTAAGTCTAGAATAAGCAAACACACGTAGTATTTTTACAATTGCCTTCATTTCTTCAGGAGCTTCTTCCTCTTCTAATTGAAAGGTCAAATCCTCAATTGATTTAATGGCATTCTCATAATAGCGATCTAGTAGTGATGAAGCATAACCTTTGTTCCACGTATATTTATCACCACTCCAGTAACCGGCAGTTGTTGCTACATGTTGCATCATAGTTGATTGATAGATCATACCTGCTCTCCAGTTGTCATATCTTTCACTAGATATAAATTTCATCACCGCAGTTAGCTTATTACCCGCGGCAACTTGGGTAGGTTTTGTTGGATTTACATTCAAATCTTCAAAACCATCATCACATGCACCTACAGAAAGTAGTGCAAACATTAGTATATATATTGATTTTTTCATAGTTCTCTTTTAAAACTTTACATTGATAGTTAGACCGTAACTTCTAGAAGAAGGAACTCCAAAATATTCAAGACCTTGTGAGTTTCCAACAGTGTATGCACTTTCCGGGTCAATATTATCTACACTTCTTTTTATGTAGAATAAGTTAGAAGCGATTAGTGATACATTAACATTGGTTAAAAATACATTGTCCAAGGCTTTCTTTGGTAATGAATAACCTAGGCTTAATTGTCTGAATTTTATATAATCAGAGTCTTCAACGAATTCTTCTGCGATATCTGCAATTTCACCATAATAGTCAGCTAGATTTTCAGGTGCCACTGTCGTAGTAAATGCAGCCCCGGTTTGGTCAACACCAGATACGGTCAACCCATTTTCTCTACCTTCTAAAGTGTTTTTGTGAAGTCCATTACCATAAAGTATAGTGTTGGTACCGGAAAAGATCTGTCCGCCAAATTTTCCGTCGATCAAGAAGTTTAAGTTAAAGTTCTTATAAGTAAATGAATTGGAGAAGCCTAATGTCAATGGAGGTACACCTTCACCTAAAATCTTACGCTCACCTTCAACAGCTCTGGGTACCCCATCATCACCTATTTCATAAACTATGGTGCCGTTATCATCACGCTGATAAGATACACCAACTATAGAGCCGTAAGTTTCACCAACAATGTGGGTAATTCTTACGTTCTGTGTTCTTGGTTCATCTAAGTTAACGTCAGAATTAACATCATCTGTAGCTACTACCAACCCTTCATTATAAGCACCGTTTATGGTCATATTCCAAGAGAAGTCATTAGTTCTGATTGGCGTACCACTGATTAAAAATTCAACACCCTCGTTGGATACCTTACCTAAATTTGCACTAGCACCGTTATAACCAGAATACGTAGATGTTGATACATCTACAATATCATTTGTAGTTTCATTGCTATAGTAAGCAACGTCAAAAGATAGTCGGTTATTAAAGAACCTCATATCTAGACCAATTTCTGTTTCACTTTTGCTAAAGGCCACTAAATTGGCGTTTGGTACTACACTACCAGAAACTCTACCTAAAGGCTGACCGTTAATTGGAATCCCGAAAATTTCATAGTTCAAAGCCAAGGAATATGGGTTTTGAGCACCACCTGCAACTTCAGAATAACCACCTCTTAATTTTAAGAAGCTAACGAAAGAAGGCATATTAAAAGCATCCGATAATATTAAACTACCATTAACAGAAGGGTAGAAATCATCATTTGGTGTAGTCTTTCCCAGGAATGATAACGTAGAGAACCAGTCATTTCTACCGGTAAACGTTACATATGCCCAACGGTCATAAGATAATTCCAACGAACCGTAAACGGAACCAATTTTTCTTTCTGAATATTCTCTGCTACGAGATTGGCTAACTGTGTTGCCTATGTCTTCTAAACCTGGAACAATAAAGTCGTTACCACCTAAAAATAAATTTTCAGATTTAACGTGGTTGTTGTTTGCACCTACTAATGCAGAAATGGCAAACTTATCTGTAATATCTTTTTCTGCCGCTAAAATTAAATCGGCATCCACTTGATTGTATCTTCTTTCTTCCTCGTTAATGCCTCCCAATGGTTTATAAGCCGTACCGAAAGGTTCAACGGAAGTTCTTCTGATAATGTCATTATCAATACCAATTCTACCGGTTAGCGATAGCCAATCCAATATATCATAACGAAGGGATGTTGATGCAATTATTCTATTTCTAACATCTTCATTATTGAAATTATAAGCGGCAAAATACGGGTTGGTAGAAAATGTATTGTTTGAGAATTGTCTTTCAGAACCATCAGGATTGGTAGATGGCTGTAATGTAGTTACATCTATATTGCCTGGTAGCAAAGCCACTGAAAAGTTGGCATTACCAGGGGAATCTGAAAGTCTAGGTCTGTTTTGTACCTTTTCTATAATATATTTGGCATTTACGCTACTAGTTATCTTATCTCCTAAAATAGCACTGGAGTTGAAAGAAAAAGATTTTCTGTTCAATCCTGCATTTGGTAATACATCCGCATTATCCAAATTAGATGCAGAAAGTCTATAGGTCAAATTTTCTTTAGCACTGGTTATAGCAACCGTGTTAATGAAAGTAGACCCTGTTCTATAAAATTTGTCAATATTGTTACCTAAATAGGAGTAAGGTCTTGATACACCATCGAACTGAGGAGAGTTTACACCATCATAAGCTTCTCCCCATGAAGAACTACCTGCTTCTAATGCGGCGCTTTGTGAAGATGGTCTTACACCTCTAACTCCTTGTCCATATTCTGTTTGAAAATCTTGTAATGAAGTGTCTACCTTGTCAAAGGTTACGGAGCTACCTACTTCTATGCCAAAACCTTCCTGGCCCTTACCGGATTTTGTGGTAACGATGATAACACCACCCGCAGCACGAGAACCGTACAGCGCAGAAGCCGCACCACCTTTTAGTACGGAGATAGATTCAATATCATCTGGATTTAAACTAGAGATACCGTCCCCACCATCTGATCCACCCCATAAACTGGCAGAACCGTTATTACCATTTCCGATTGGAATACCATCCACTACATAAAGTGGTTGGTTGTTACCGGATAATGAACTTGCACCTCTAATGACTACTCTACTAGAACCGGCGGCACCAGTAGCATTTTGAGAGATGTTTACACCTGCAATTTTACCTTGTAAAGAATTAATTGCATTTGGAGTTTTAATGGTTGCAATTTCCTCGGCATCTACTTCAGTTAAGGAGTATCCTAACGCTTTGGTTTCTTTACGTATACCAAGTGCTGTAACAACTACTTCGTCCAATTCACTGGCATCTTCCGCTATTGAAGTGTTTACTGTAGATCTACCATTTACTCCTACTTCTTTGGTTTTGTACCCTAAAGAAGAGAAAACCAATGTAGCATTTGCATCAACGTTGATGGAGTAATTACCATCAAAATCAGTAGAAGTTCCATTTGTTGTGCCTTTTTCAACGACGTTAACACCTGGCAAAGGTGAACCGGTGTCATCTGTGACTACACCAGATACGGTCTTGTCTTGACCTATTACTGCTTGAAAAAACAGCAGCACAGCAACGGTCAAAAAACTTGAGATTTTTTTATTCATAAATGTTTGAGTTAAGTTAGTTTGTATAAAATACTGTCATAAGGTGAGCTATATTCCAATTAATTATTAAAAATTTCGACAAATAACAATTATGAAAAGCTTAACAGCGTGTTAATAAAAAGGAAATTTTTAGGTACGAAACAATTATTGAGGGTTTTGTGATGCTCTAATTACTTGCCATTGTTCTTCAGTTATGGCAGGTCCATCAAAGAAAGATACTCCTTTTGCACCGTTGCTAATAGATTGATGTATAGCTTCCTGCAATTGTTCTGGTGTCATGCCCGGCACATATATGCCAGTATGTAACTCAGTGTTTTTCCCTTTTAAATCATTAACACCTTGCTGGGTTGCATACCCGATCCAATCTATTTCTTCATTATAAAAGACATTGTAGATCATGGGTAGAACTGCATCTATATTCCATTTATCCCAACGTTGGCGAACCATGTGATCTGCCATTTCTGGATAAGGAAATACAGCTGCGGTAAGTATTTTGCCATTTGCATGTGTAATCTTGTAAGCCTCGTCTACAATGGCCTTTACCTTATTTAAACGGAAGTTTTTCCACTCCATATCTATTGCCGGATTGCTAAAATCATTTGGGTTTTTATGATGTTCTTTTTCAAATTCCGAAGTACAGACATCACAATAGCAGAAGTCATATCTGGGCAATTCCGTCTCTTGTTTTAAATTGTATTTGGGAAGAAGACCTATAGGTAAAAAAATGTCCGAGTATCTAATATAATCTAAATGGAAACTTGCTACACCCTCAACTTTTGACAATCCTTCAATTAAACTTAGTATGTGTTCGCGAGATTCTTTTCTTGTGGGGCAAAGCCATTTGTAATATCCTACATAGGGTGGTTCATCAAAGCAAGACTTGCCATCTCTACTTACAGCATACCATTCTGGATGCTGTTCTGCAACTTTGTCGCCAGGGCGGTTCATTGTGAACATCCAAGCATGGACTTCTAAATTGTGTTTTTTGGCTATTGGTACCAACCTAGCCAGTAATTCTGGATCTCCGTAGGTATTTATAAGTATTGCATTAATACCATTGTCTCCGTACTTTTTAAACTCTTCATCAAAAGATTCATCTGTCCGTGCTTTGTCAGCAGTAATCCATGTCCATAATTTAAATGTCTCAGTGTTAGATGAAGTATCTGTAGTGGCTATTTTCTTTTCTTTTTGTTCATTTGTTCCGCATGAGATGAAAAGAGTAATAAGTACAAGAACTAATGCCTGTAAAAACTTAGTTGGTTTGGTCATGGTCAGTTGTAAATTTTCCGTCAGTATGTATAATTAGTCTGTTGTTCGTGAATGGGCTTTTTGCCCATATGTTAAAGCCAAAGTTGTTCTTTTCTAAAACAGCAACAACCGGTTTGCCCTGTATTAAAATCGGCTTTTTTTGCAGTTCCCCATGTATGGACAACCATTCTCGGTCGTTTTTGGTCTTGACATTTCTATATAGTTTGTATAAATACCATTTTATATGTTCATCATCAGGTATATTAAATTTAGTGGTTTTGGTACCTTTATTGAAATAGACATATCCCCAATGTTCTGGCTCGTGCATATTAATGACTCCCTGTGGTGACCATACCCAATTGTATTCTGGTAAAAAATTACCATTGCTATCTTTCTTTCTAGAATACGTACCATTATCAAGATCAAAATCCCAGTTTACTCTAGAGAAGTTTATTCTCCAATATTCATTTTCCGGTACTTTAGTTGTTTCACCTGGGGCTGTAGTAAAAGACCATGGTATGGCTACTTCAACAGTCCAACCTTGGTCTATGTCCTTTGAGTTGTTCAATGTGCCGTTGCAATGTATGGCGGTTTTAATGCCTTTAAAATCCCAAGCATCGGTAACGTGCCCATTATTTCTGTATGGTTTTGATAAGTAGAGGTCCCATATGGTATTTAGGGCATTTATTTCAAATTCGTAATAGTTGTGCGTATCGCCATCTGGGTCCAGGAATATTTCAATATCGTTATTGTAAAATATTATGGTATCCTTTTGCTTTAATGTGGCCCAAATATGTGGTTCTTCAATTTTTGCAAAAAAATAAATGTATTGTTGGTCCCATAGCATTTTGAATTTTGTGTTATACGTAGGTTTCTTAGTGCCTTCAATATCAATAAAATCGCTAGACCAACTAGTTGTCTGCCATGCACTCTCAGTCATTTTGCCATCTATGGATATGTTTTCAAGTGTATTTTCTGCAATATATGAGCGTGGTGTTTCTTGGGCCATTAGGGAAATTGCTCCTAGGTATAGTAGAAACAATAATAATGCTATGGCTTTTTTAGTTTTTAAAGATTTTTTATTGATTATATCCATAGCTTAATAGTCTGTCCTGTACTTGTTGATGATCTTATAATCCTAAGAATAGAAAATTGTAAGTAGTGAATAATCTGCTACTTCTGTATTATGCTAAGCTTTTCTAAAGTTTTTGAATGCACAAACTAAGCGATGAAGTTGCTTTTCAATTTTACAAATTACACTTTTGCTTAGGCCGTTTTTAACTACATTTAGAAATAATTAAGCTAAGGAGGCTATTCTGAGATTATAATTGAATATTTTTAAAATTCTTCGTAAACTGAATGTTTTTAGCTTAACAACCGTAGATTGTTGCTCAACGTCAAAAAAACGGAGAAAATAAATTGGTTTTAGTAGCCTATGGACATTAGATTAATGAAGTTTTTGAGAAGGCCCAAGTTTTTTGGTACAAGTGAAATTAAACCTTGGCACCATATTTTATTTTGGTCTGTCTATTTTATCTTTAATACGTTTAGGTGGACCTTTATACATGACGACTTTTTACTTTCTTTACGTACCAACCTAATAGGTTTTCCCATTCATATGTTTTTGGCGTATTTAAATGCCTATTACCTAATGCCAAAATTTATATATACCAAAAGATACTTTGAGTATACGGTATATATACTTCTGTCATTGTTCATAATGCTCTTGGTGAAGTATAACCTAACGTATTACTTGGTAAGTACAGATGTTATGCCCGAAGCACAGGATGTTATCAACTCATTGACCATTGGGTATGCCGTGCAGACTATGATTGGTGAGGTTTATGTGATATCGTTTTTTACAGCAATTAAATTGACCATAGATTGGTTAAGGGAAAGTAGCAAACTACATGATCTTGAAAAACGACAGCTAAAGACCGAACTTAGATTTTTGAGGTCGCAGGTATCACCTCATTTTTTCTTCAATACTTTGAACAATATATATTCATTGACCTTGGAGAAATCTGACCAAGCTCCAGAGGTGGTTTTAAAACTTTCAGAGCTAATGCGTTACTTATTGTACGCAACCAAAAAGCAACGACAGGATCTAACCAGTGAAATTAATTGTATAAGAAATTACATAGATTTGGAACGTATAAGGTTCGATGATTCTTTGAAGATTGATATGAATATCTCGGGGAATCTTGATAACTGTAAAATACCACCTATGTTATTGATACCACTTATTGAAAATTGCTTTAAGCATGGGGCAAGTAAAAATATTGGGGATATGAAGATTAAGATCGATGTAAATGTTGACGATAGTTTTATGGATTTTAAAGTATCCAATTCCATACCAGTAGTAAAGAAAGAATATGTATACCCGGTAAAACGAGGAGGTATTGGTCTTTCTAATGTGAAAAAGAGGTTAGAGCTGGGCTACGCTAAGAGTGAGTACGATTTAAAGATTTTTGAAGAGGATAAAATGTTCAATGTGTTTTTAAAGCTTAAGGTAATATGATTTTAAAAGTAATAGTAGTAGATGATGAGCCGTTGGCAGTAAATGTGATTAAGAACTATATACTTAGGGTAAAAGAATTACAGCTAGAGGGTACTTTTTCCAATGCCTTGGATGCATCGACCTTTTTGAGGGACAATGAGGTAGATATCATGTTCTTGGATATCAATATGCCTTATTTGGACGGATTGGAGTTTTTAAGCACCTTGCACAAAAAACCGTTCGTAATCATGACCACCGCTCATGAAGAACATGCATTAAGAAGCTTTGAACTAGAAGCCATAGACTATTTGGTGAAACCCATTTCATTACCTCGATTTTTTAAATCCATAGATCGTATTATAGGTCTTAAGAAAATAGGTAATAACGGTAGTGCTGAAAAAGAAGAGAAGCCTTCCATTTTTGTTAAGGTTGACAAAAAGAAGTTACAAAAGATTTATTTGGACGAGATTATGGTGATAGAGAGCCTAAAAGATTACATTAGGATCATAACACCAACGGCAAAATATATAATTCACAGAACCTTAAGCAGTTTTACAGATGAGTTGCCAGGTGATAATTTCATAAGAATACACCGTTCCTATACTATAGCTGTTGATAAGGTAAGTGTGGTTGAGGGCAATAGCGTTGAAATTGGCGGTATTAGGTACACCATAGGTAGAAGCTATTTAGCAGATGCCAAAAGCAGAATACTTAACAACCTTACAGATTAAAATTTCTTATTCACTATAGAATTAAATTGCCTTGAGCCAACTATTTAAATTTAAACAATTTAGTATTCAACAAGATCGTTGTGCCATGAAAATTGGTACAGATGGTGTGTTGTTAGGTGCATGGACGCCAGTGGACACATCATTGGAATCTATTTTAGATATTGGCACCGGTACAGGAATCATCGCTTTAATGCTGGCCCAGAGAAGCAATGCGGATGTGGTAGATGCCATTGAGATAGATGCTGATGCTTATGAACAATGTGTTGAGAATTTTGAAGGCTCCCCATGGGGAGATCGGTTGTACTGTTACCACGCCGGCTTAGATGAATTTGTTGATGAAATCGAAGACCAGTATGAGTTGATCACGTGTAATCCTCCTTTTTATTCGGAAAATGTTAGTTCTGGCAACTTACAGCGGGATCAAGCACGCCAGAACGGTTTTTTACCTTTTAATGAGCTCATTGCCTCGGCTGCTGTTTTGTTGGCGGAAAATGGATTGTTTACAACGGTAATTCCCTATAAAGAGAAAGATGAGTTTGTCGCCATGGCAGAGGAAAAAGGTCTTTATCTTATCAAATGCACTTTTGTAAAGGGTAATTCTACTGCAGAGGTGAAGCGGGTATTATTGGCATTCTCAAAAAATAAAACACCATTAGAGTCGTCAGAATTGGTCATTGAAACTGAAAGACACTCTTATACTGATGATTATATAGCCTTAACTAAGGAGTTCTATTTAAAAATGTAACTTTAGTGTTACATATTGTTATATTTCTTTATCTATCTTTGATAAAAGCATAGTTATGAGACCAGATTTATTTGAAGCCCCAGACTACTATCACTTAGATGATTTATTATCTGAAGAGCATTTGTTGGTACGTGATGCCGCACGTCAATGGGTAAAAAGAGACGTATCCCCAATTATTGAAGAATATGCCCAAAAAGCAGAATTTCCTAAGCAGATAATAAATGGCTTGGCTGAAATTGGTGCATTCGGACCTTATATTCCTGAAGAGTACGGCGGTGCGGGATTAGATCAAATTAGTTACGGACTTATTATGCAAGAAATTGAAAGGGGAGATAGTGGTGTTCGTTCTACGGCATCGGTACAGTCCTCTTTGGTAATGTATCCTATTTATATGTATGGAACCGAAGACCAACGTAAAAAATACCTACCTAAGTTGGCTACTGGCGAATGGATGGGCTCTTTTGGGTTGACCGAACCAAACCATGGTTCTAACCCTAGTGGTATGGAAACCAAGTATAAGGATATGGGCGATCATTATCTTTTGAACGGAGCCAAACTTTGGATTTCAAATGCTCCATTTTGTGATATTGCGGTAGTATGGGCAAAGAACGAGGAAGGACGTATTCATGGTTTGATCGTGGAGCGTGGAATGGAAGGTTTTACAACACCGGTAACCCATAACAAATGGTCATTGAGAGCTTCGGCTACCGGTGAATTGATATTTGATAATGTAAAGGTCCCTAAAGAAAATCTATTACCTAATAAATCTGGTTTAGGGGCGCCATTAGGATGTTTGGATTCTGCCAGATTTGGTATTTCTTGGGGTGCTATAGGTGCTGCTATGGATTGTTATGATACCGCATTAAGATATGCCAAAGAACGTATTCAGTTTGGTAAACCTATTGCGGCAACTCAATTACAGCAGAAGAAATTGGCAGAAATGATTACGGAGATCACCAAAGCCCAGTTATTGGCTTTTAGACTAGGTCAATTAAAGAATCAAGGGAAGGCAACCTCTGCCCAAATATCTATGGCCAAGAGGAATAATGTAGAAATGGCCATTAATATAGCACGAGAGGCGAGACAAGTTCTAGGTGGTATGGGTATTACCGGTGAATATAGTATAATGAGGCATATGATGAATTTGGAAAGTGTAATTACCTATGAGGGTACTCATGATATTCATTTACTGATTACAGGGGCGGATATTACTGGAATGCCTGCTTTTCAATAATTTAACGGTTTGCTTTAATGGGCATAACATTTAACTGTTGAACACCATCTATCTTTGATTTGCGCGTGTAAGATGTGTGCATGTTTTTTTTAGATATAAGCTATGGCCGATGGAGACATCGGCTTTTTTAATGCTAATTTTTTCGCGATAAAAAATCGGCAAACCATTTACCAGAGGCTTTAATAGTCCTTTTTAAGGTTTTAAAATTAATATGTACCAAGCCAAACCTAGGGTAATACCCTTCTGCCCATTCAAAATTATCCGTAAAGGTCCACACGAAATATCCGTGGATATTCAACCCTTCTTTTTTGGCTTTAAGCACTTGGTTTAAATAACGCTGCAAATAATTTACCCTAGCGATATCATTTATAATTTCTCCATCAATAGAATCTTTAAAAGCAGCACCGTTCTCGGTGATGATGATTTTTTTAATTTGCGGGTATGAACTGTATTTCTTGATCATGTTGTAAATACTAGGCGGATATACCTCCCAATCCATCAAAGTGGTAGGAACATTTCTCTTACTTGCCTTTACAATTTTAGCTCTTATGTACGGTACCAAAAGACTATATCTTACTTTTTCTCGAGTGTAATTTTGAATTCCGATAAAATCGAAATCAAACAGGCAATCTTCCATGTCAGTAGGTTGAATGTAAGGTTGTAGTTTTTTTAAAACCGGAGCTTCTTTGGTTGGATAACCTAAACCCAATGCTGGTTCAATAAATAACCGATTTAATAAGGCATCCACCAGAACAGTTGTTTTCTTGTCTCTGTTATTTTGTCTGTAGGGTGAAATTTGTGAACATGAGAACGTGGTGCCTATTTGGGCATTGGGTACTAGTTTACGAAGTAATCTGCCACCTTCCGCTTGGCACAAAACAGCATGGTGCACGGCGGGAAGAAAATTCTTCAATCTTTTTTTTCCAGGTGCATGTACGCCTAGAAAGTAACCGGCACCCGTAAATACCATGGGTTCGTTCAAAACCATCCAATGTTTAACCCTATCTCCAAAAGAAGTTGCGCAAAGGCTGGTAAACTCTGAAAACCATTGTATAATGTTTCTATTCGTCCATCCGCCTTTATCCTCTAACACCTGTGGAAGATCCCAATGGTATAGGGTTACCCATGGGGTAATACCTTGTTCTAGACAAAAGTCAATGACATTATTATAAAATTGAATACCTGGTTCGTTTACAGAGCCAATACCATTAGGTAAAATTCTTGTCCAAGAAATAGAGAAACGATAGTTGTCAATATTCATGGACTTCATCAATAGGATATCTTCCTTGTATTTATGATAGAAATCGCAAGATACATTGGCATTGTCACCATTTAAAACCGTATTTGGTTTGGTGGTAAATGTATCCCAAATAGAGGGTCCCTTGCCATGGGTGTCATACGCGCCCTCAATTTGGTATGCTGCGGTGGAAACTCCCCAAGTGAAATTTTTGCCAAATTCATGGGCATTTAAAAAGAATTCTTCTTGTTCTCTCAATAGAGTAGTGGCTTTTTAATGTGTTTTTAGAGATTTCTCTAATAGTTGGCTCACAATTTGGTCGGTAATATCTGGGTAGTCTACCGGCACAATGGTTTCGGTATCTAACCAATGTTGCAACTTGGGTAAGTGTTTTGTTTTAAGCGATTTTATTACCGGTACACCCATATCTGCCAAGGCAGCTGCATTACATTGCTGCTCATATTGCCCTTTCATAGGCACTACCATTAGCTTTTTTTGCATGTGTAGACTTTCTGCGGGTGTTTCAAAACCTGCACCGCATAGTATACCTCTACTACTTGCCATGCTTTTTACAAATGCCTCATTGGTTATTGGCTTTATATGAATGTTCTTTTTAAAATATTCATAGGTATTGTGCTTGGAGAATACTTCCCATTTTACCCTTTTCATCTTACTTAAAAACTTCAACAATTTCTCATCACTGTAAGATGGTAGATATACGGTATAATGCTCGCCTTCGGAAATTGATGCCGATCGTATATCGTTTCTGATTATAGGTGTGTAGATATTAGGTTCATAAGGTTTGAAATGAAGTCCGAATTGATGGCTGGTGGGTGCATAATTATTAAGAATCCATTTACCCATTCTGTCCGTTTTTTTAGGCTTTGGAGCTAATTTGGAGAGTACTGCCGCTTGGTGGCTAAAACTATAGCAAGGTATGTTTTTTAACTTGCACGCCCACGCCGTAACCGGTTCAAAATCATTAATGATGAGGTCGTAATCTTCAACCGGTATACTTTTTATCTCTTTCTGCAAACGCATAGAGTTTGCTTTGTAATAGGTTTTCCAAACATCTACACCTCCTTTTTTGCCGAAAATAAAGCTTAATCCTTTTAGCTGATACTTAATGGGGTAGGGTAGTTTTATATCTGCTTGAATGCCACTCACTAAAAGATCTAATGAAACATTATGTTTTAATATTGCAGGTATTACATCTCTAGCCCTGCTCAAGTGTCCGTTGCCGGTACCTTGAATTGCGTATAGTATTCTCATTTACTCTGTTGCGTCATTCCACTTATTCTAAACTCTTCAAGCAAGCTTTGAAACAGTTCAGCTTTTTCCAATACATAGGTTTCTTCCTTACTATCCTCTTTATGGTCAATGGTTAGTTGATCTTCAAGATAAGAGTATAGTTTCCAGTGACCATTATGATACTCAAGTGCGGTTAAATTTTCTATCCAATCTCCAGAATTTAAATAGACGACTTCTCCTTTATCTGTTTTTATATTGCGAATTTCCGGTTGGTGAATGTGACCGCAAATAACATAGTCATAACCATTTTCTATGGCAATATCTGCGGCAATCTGTTCAAAGTCGTTTATGAACTTAACGGCAGACTTTACACCGTTCTTAATTTTCTTGGACATTGAAATTGGACCCTTGCCCATTTTTTTGCTTATAAAATTAATGGCTCTATTTAATAGAATTAAAAAGTCATATCCTTTTGCACCAAGTTTGGCTACCCATTTTGAATGCTGCATGGTAACATCGAACACGTCACCATGAAAAATCCAAGCTTTTTTATCTTCAAGCGGAATCACCATTTTATTGACAATATTTAATGAACCCATACTGTTGCCCGAAAATTTCCGCAAAAGTTCGTCGTGGTTACCTGTTATATAATGTACCGGAATTCCTTTGGCCACCCATTCCAATAATAGTTTAATGACTTTCATATGAGACTTGGGCCAATAGCGTTTGCTAAATTGCCAAATATCTACAATATCGCCATTGAGGATTACCTCTTTTGGCTTAATGGACTTTAAATATTTTAAAAGCTCTTTGGCGTGGCAGCCATATGTTCCTAAATGAACATCGGAAATGACCACAATATCAACCGGTCTTTTTTTCATAAGTGAATGAGGGATTCCTTTCTTGGGAATTTTAGAAAATTAGAAAGAGATAGAACCACCTCAAACTTGACATTAAATGCAAGAATGGCAATACATAAGGCGGCCAAATCAGTAGATTTCATATGCTGAAACTTATGACCGTAAAGTTTCAAAATTTATGATTATAGAAAGGTTACTGTTAACTTATTATTCAGTTACGAGATTGTTAAGTAATTGAATTTCAGAAATGTATTTATTAACTATTTCTTTACTAGTCTAACCTTTACAGATTTGCTTATTGGTGTTTTACTTTTGTCGGCAAAATGATTGTAGGGTACTAAAACATTGGTCTCCGGAAAATAAGAAGCCAGATTTCCCGATGGAATATTATATGGAACGATCTTAAAATTATGGGCTGTTCTTACAATACCGTCATATGTACTGGTAATATCAACAATGTCAAGTTTGTTTACACCAATGGCCTTCATATCGTCTATATTCATAAAAACCACTCTTCTTGCATTGTAAACACCTCTGTAACGGTCATCTAATCCGTAAATAGTGGTGTTGAACTGATCGTGAGAACGTATGGTCATCAACATGTATTCATCTTTTGCCAAGGTGTGTTCTGGTAGTTTGTTAATTGTAAATTGTGCTTTACCGTTAGGCAACATGCTAAAATCCAATTCACGTACATTATTTGGTAAGTAATAGCCTGCGCCTTTTGAACGTTCTTCGGTATCATTGAACCCCTTTGCAACTTGGTCAATTCGCTTTCTGATCAATTCATAATCTTCACCTAAAGATTTCCAGTTCATAGGATGTTCTTCGCCGAACAAGGTATGCCCTAAATTGGCAATAATCTCTGGTTCGCTCATGATGGTCTCCGAGGCAGGTTTTAATATTCCCTTGGATCTTTTTACCCTGCCCATACTATTTTCAACCGTAAAATGACGGGGCTTGCCATTTTTCATATCCTTTTCAGACCTTCCAATAGTCGGTAAGATCAGAGCGGTTTTACCGGTGATTAAATGTGTACGGTTTAATTTGGTACTGATCTGTACCGTTAAATCGCAGTTTTGAATTCCCTTTGCGGTATATTCTGTATCAGATGCCGCCATTAAAAAATTGCCGCCCAAGCACATGAATACTTTGGCATTACCTTCATACATCGCTTTTAAGGAGCCTACAACATCTACACCTTCATGCTCAGGTGGGGTAAACCCTAAATGTTCTTTAATACGTGCGTTCATGGCACTATCTACAAAATGCTGAATACCAACGCTGCGATCTCCTTGAACATTACTGTGACCGCGTACCGGACATGTACCTGCATTTGGTTTTCCAATAGCTCCTTTCAACAATAGAAGATTTATGAACTCTCTAATATTTTCTACGCCATTCTTATGTTGGGTAAGACCCATGGCCCAGCACACTATAATTTTAGATTTATTCGCCAATAGTGCAACCGTGTCGTTTATTTTTTCTTCGGATACGCCAGTTTGCGCCAATAGGTCTTCCGCATTGTAGTTTTTTAAATCAGAGATCAAAGACTCATAACCATCTGTATATTTTTCAATGAATTCATGGTCAAAAACTGCATTTCCTTTTTCTTCTAATGCAACTAATTTCTTTAAAATTAATTTTACCAGAGGTATATCTTGGTTAATGTTGACCGCCAAATGAATATCTGCCATGTCCTCACCACCGCCGATCCATCCGCCTAGATGTTGCGGATTTTTAAAATTCACTAATCCTGATTCTTCTAACGGATTTATACTAATGACCTTACCACCGTTCTGCTTGCATTTTTCTAATGCGGATAACATTCTAGGGTGATTGGTACCTGGGTTCTGCCCGGCTATCAATATGACCTCTGCTTCGTATAAATCCTCTAAAGTAGTCGAACCCTTGCCTATGCCTAAGGTTTCTCCCAAGGCAACGCCGCTGCTCTCATGACACATGTTAGAGCAATCCGGAAGGTTGTTGGTGCCTAATGCACGCGCAAACATACCGTATAAAAAGGCAGCTTCATTGCTTGATCTACCAGAAGTGTAAAAAATAGCTTCGTCTGGATTGTCCAACTTTTTTAATTCAGCTGCAATCAGATCAAATGCGGCCTGCCAAGAAATTGGCTCATAATGAACGTTGCCGGGTCTTAATACCATAGGTTCAATTAAGCGCCCAAATTTGTTGAGTTCGTAATCGGTAAGTTGGGAAAGTTCTTCTACAGAGTTTTTTTTGAAAAAATCTGCACCAATATGTTGGGTAGTAGCTTCATCACCTAAGGCCTTGGCTCCATTTTCGCAGTACTCAGCTACTGGTGATGGGTGTTCGGGATCGGGCCAAGCACAACTTGGGCAATCAAAACCGTCTTTTTGGTTCATGCTCAGCAAGGTGCGCATTGATCGTAATACGCCCATTTCTTTGAATGTATGCTTTAGGGCTTCACGTACGCCTAAATATCCTGCAGCATGTGTTACAGGTTCTTTTACTTCAATATCCAGAAATTCTTCAGACCCTCTAAAAGAGACGTTGCGTTCGTTTTTTGCATTCATGCAATAAACTTAAGAAATGTAATAGTAACGTTTATAATCATTTCTATTAAAACTGTAGTCCAAATGATTAAAATAGGATATTTTAACTCAACTTAGGATTGGGGTAATTGTCAGATTGGTCTTCTATAGTATTGTCCAAACAGGTGAAATCTTTTTCCAATAGCAAGTACAGGTTGTTGCCAGCGGTAGTTTTCAAGGTATGGTCAAAAGTTATGATATCATTGGAAAACCAGGGTCTGCCATTAGCCTCTGGCATAGAAAGGATAATACTACTGTTTTCAAAATTGATATGTAATTGCTCAATATCGTTCTTTAATACTACACCATAGTTAAATTTTGTAGTTCCAAAATTTGTACTGTCGTAAATTTCTCCACTTTCCGATAATGTTTTCACTTCAGATTGGGTTAATCTAAACCGTACAGAATCGCCTTTTATTCTAATTTTCATAGCTATAGATTCAGTTCACAACAAAAATAGCCCATCTGACAACAAAATATAGGGGGTTGACATCAATTTGTTTCTAATAATTAACCTTACCTATATATTTACAATGTAATTAAAAACGAATAAAATTTTTTCATTTTCATATAGTGTTCTCGTAAAAGAGTCCGGTCTGATAAGATCGGACTCTTTTTAGTTAAAGTCGGTTTAGAGCATAAAAAAACCCACTAAATTAAAATCTAATGGGTTCTGGTATATGTTGAAAAGGGTTATTTCCAAATAGGCGCAGGGTACTTTCCTGAATCGGATTTTTCCTTTAAACTGTTCATTGCTTTTTCCTTGTCACTGGCATATGTTACACCAAACCAATCTCCACCAGAAGGTATACATTTAACCTCAATTTCGTTGGCCTGTAACATTTCTTGTATCATTAAAGGAATGTATAGTTCGCTGTTAGCGATACGGTCATCATCTTTTAAGAAAATTCTAAATTCAGATTCAATTTTATCAAAGATAGATGGTCTACAAACCCAAAAGTTCATACTGGCCTGTTCATCACCTGTAAATTCTAAATTAGTATCCTCATCAATAATCTTATCTCCTTGTTGTACCAGTTTTAATCGCTCTTGTACAGATACAAGGTTATCGCCATTTACTTCGCAAACACCTCTAGATACAGAACCATGCTCAGATAAAGTGTCTTTAAGGGTATAGCCTAAAAGTGCATAGGCACTATCATCTGATTTCATGAAATCCGCAGCTTTTTTATAGGCAGACTGACCATAAAAATCATCTGCATTAATCACTACAAACGGTCCGTTGATCACATTTCTTGCAGTCCAAACTGCATGAGCGGTACCCCAAGGTTTTTTACGCTCACCTGTAAAAGTAACTCCGTCAGGTAAATCTGTAAGTTCTTGAGCAAGAACGTTCAATTTAATATTGCTAGGAATTCTTTTTGAAAGATGTTCCTCCAAAAAAGAAACATTTTCTTTTTTGGTAATAACTACTATCTGTTCAAAGTTATTCTGAATAGCATCATATATAGCAAACTCCATTAAGAATTCACCATTAGGACCTAAATCATCAAATTGTTTTAGTTTTCCATATCTACTACCACTACCGGCAGCCATTAAAAGTAATGTCATGATTTTTGTGTTTAAATGCCAAAAATATGAAATGCTAATAGAAATTGTGGCTAATTTTAGATGTATCCCTTTTAAAATTGATGATTAGTTAATATGAGTCAGTATCTTTTTTTAAATTCATTGTTCTTAATAACCGCCAACAATGACAACGAGAAGAAAATTTATTAGAAACACATCAATAGCAAGTATGGGTATTGTTACAGTACCTGGTTTTGCACATAAAAAATTTAGTGTAACGGATAAACTAAATGTAGGTTTAATAGGTGTAGGTTTAAGGGGAACTAACCATTTGCAAAACTTATTACTTAGAAAAGACGTTAACGTTACCGCAATTTGTGATATAGACGAAAATAGGATAGCAATTGCTAAAAAGAATATTGCAGATGCAAATGGTAAGAGTCCTAAAGTATTTGGGGCTAATGAGCATGATTATAAAAACCTTTTAGCTCTGCAAGAGGTTGATGCCGTAATCATAGCAACACCTTGGTTATGGCATACCCGAATGACGGTAGATGCCATGGAAGCGGGAAAGTACGCAGGTGTTGAAGTTTCTGCGTCTAATACCTTAGAAGAATGTTGGGATCTGGTGAATTCGCATGAGCGTACCGGTACCCATATGATGATCCTTGAGAACGTAAATTATAGGCGAGATGTATTGGCCGTTCTGAATATGGTAAAGCAGAATGTATTTGGCGAAATGGTTCATTATAGATGCGGATATCAGCATGATTTACGTCATGTAAAGTTCAATGATGGCAAAACGGCTTATGGTAAAGGTGTTGAATTTGGTGAAAAGGGTATTTCTGAATCTAAATGGCGTACGGAACATTCTGTAAAGAGAAATGCCGATGTGTACCCAACACATGGTTTAGGGCCGGTTGCTATAATGGCAGATGTCAATAGGGGCAATAGATTTGTATCTATGACTTCACATGCAACAAAAGGTATTGGCTTGCACAATTATATTGTTGGCCAGGGTGGAACAGAACACCCAAATGCAAAAATTAAATTTAAGCAGGGTGATGTCATTACCTCAACCATTAATACAGCAAACGGTGAAACTATTATTATTACCCATGACTGTAATTTGCCAAGACCGTATTCTTTAGGTTTTCGCGTGCAAGGTGCAAACGGACTCTGGGAGGTTGACGGAAGTCGTATCTATGTGGAAGGAAAGTCTGAACCACATCAATGGGATGATGCAAAACCTTGGTTAGAACAATATGATCATCCACTTTGGAAAAAGTATGGAGCATATGCCTTAAATGCAGGTCATGGCGGTATGGATTTCTTTGTGCTAAACTCATTTGTTGAATCTGCGAAACAAAACATTGCGCCACCTTTAGACGCTTACGATGCAGCTGCTTGGAGTGCTGTTACACCATTATCAGAGGTTTCTATTGCCAATAATGGCGAACCCCAGGATTTTCCTGATTTTACTAGGGGACTTTGGATCAAAAGAAAGCCTTATGAATGGATGAAAGAAACGTACTAAAGTTTAGCTCGCCTTAGCTTCATTTATTGTTTTCTCGGTCTTATGTTTAAAATCGTTTTTTGCGATGGTCAGCTTAGATTTTGGTTTAACTGGTTTTGGTATCTTCTTACGCTCTCTGTCGAGCATAAAACTGGTAGATTTAAAAATATCGGGCGCAAATGTGATCCCTAAAATTATTGCGCCTAGACCAAGAAGTGTAAGCGGGTTAATGAAGTATTCGCTAAATGAGAATATGCCAATTATTAATAGTGTTGAAAAGGGTAGGGAACAAGCCAAAATGTTCAACCCAAAATTGACATCGAATGTAGGTATTGGCTGTTCGTCTTTTTCTTCCATAGATTGTATGGCACTCATGTGGGCAAAAGGCCAAAAGCTACAGGCACTTTGCGGAAAGACTACTAAAAGTAGAATCATAGCAGGCGTTAATGCAGGTATTGTATAGGCAAAAACACCACTTATTAAAAATGCCAGGCCCATTCTGCGTAACAGCATAGAAAGTATCGATTTAAACTCTCCTTTATTAATTCTTACCGCCATACCTATGAACAAGAGAACTAGCGGAGTCATTAAATCTTTAATGCTCAATGCAGTATTCTGAAAAAAGGTTGGTAGTGATGAAAGATCAAGTCCTAAACCTAGCATGATCAATCCTATGACGATAACCAGGTTGATAGGTTCGTTGATCAATGAAATAAATAGTCCCTTAAGCTTACTTTTAGAAGATTCCTGTTTCTTGATTACGGAGTTCTTACGATACCAATGCATGGCTAGCATGTATAGTAAGATAAGTACAAATATCTTGTTTCCAATATCTGCAAGTGCAGCTAAGGCTAAGGTGTCGTCACCTAAATAAGCTACAATAAATGGAAAGCATGATAGGCCAGGTGCTGTTGAGGGTAACAACATCATCAATGTTCGCTTTTTGCTCTGTTCTTCTTTGTGTAATGATGCAGCTAAGAAGTATTTTGTTGCTGCCAACATTATAAGATTGAAAATTAATGCAACTAGGGGAAACACCAATAAGGTTCCCTTAAGTTCTATTTTTAATAGTGCAACAAAAATAGTTGCAGGTAGTGCAACGCTTAAAATCAGAACTTTTATCCCTTTTAAATCTTGCTTTGCCACTTTCTTTTGAAGTAGTAGTCCAAGTCCTATAATCAGTATTAATTCTAGGGTTTTTTGTAGTGCAAAATTCATGCTGTTGAAAATTTCATTGGGATTTGATGTTGTAAAGTAAATTAGAAATAGCCCAAAGGAGTTGAACTTTGGCTTTGTGTCAAGGCAATGCTTTATATGCCCAACTCCCGGACTAATTCAAACTTAAACGAGCACTTTTTCAAGTGCAGTTGTAAACAACTTCATTTCATCCATAGTACCCATGCTCACGCGGCACCAATTTTTACCATAGATTTCAAAAGCTCTTACACCAACACCTTCGGCGGTCATCTTCTCTAAGAAGGGTTTACCGTCCATTTGTATGGGGAAAATTATAAAGCTGGTAGAAGAAGGCACATATTCAAACCCCAATCTGTCAAGATTTTCATATACATAGTCTCTACATTCTTTATTTAGTTTTCTAGATTTATCTTTAAAGGCAACATCATCCATACTTGCCATAGCAGCGTAAACAGATGGTAAGGAGATTCCCATCCCGCCACGTGTAATTTTTTGAATAATTCCTAGCGTTTCTGGTTGTGCTACAATATAACCAACACGCAAACCTGCCATACCTTGTATTTTTGAAAATGTACGGGCTATGATTACGTCTTTACCTTCATTGATCAATGATACCATACTTTTTTTGGTGGCGTCATCCAAGAATCCTAAATAGGCTTCATCAACAAAAATGGGGGTCTTTTCAGAAACACGAGAGCAAAAATCAATAAGTTCATCATGGTCTGTCATACTACCAGTTGGGTTATTAGGATTACATATATATACCAACTTGGTGTCATCATCTACAGCTGCTTCCATTGCAGCCAAATCATGTGACCAATCTTTTTTAAGTGGAACTGGTTTCCAAGTGGCACCCGTTGCTTCTGCAACTTTAATAAGTGACATATACGCCGGGTCCGCAGAAACGATATTTCCTCCATTTTGAAAGAATACCATGGCGGTTTTTTCCAAAAGATCAGATGAGCCAGGTCCCATCATTATATTCTCTTGCTTAACACCTTCTTCAATTGCAATCTTATCCATTAACTGATACAATTCTTTCCATGCATAACGATTTCCTTTTGGTGCGTACTCCTGCATGGCAGAAACAGCCATTGGTGATGGTCCATAAGGGTTTTCATTTGCATTTAGCTTAGCCGCCAAGGCTAAAGGTTGCATTGGTGCTTGTGGTAAATACTCCTTAAAAAAAGGAGTGTAGGGAATATTACC
>TARA_R110002050_G_scaffold111405_2_pt1 | contig 28387 bp, 21 predicted proteins | sample TARA_R110002050 | Tara Oceans TARA_R110002050 (sample SAMEA4396988) | marine metagenome | biome: Polar Biome; feature: [DCM] deep chlorophyll maximum layer (ENVO:01000326); material: water (ENVO:00002006), including particulate matter (ENVO:01000060) such as... | depth 25 m
ATGAATGCCCAAAACAGGTTCTGACGTATCCCCAATACAGTCCTCTTTGAAAGTTCCAACGCTTTTGGTATGGATTGTAAATCTGACGTTATTAATGTCATTTTTGCGACGTCCATTGCTATGTCCGAACCTTTACCCATGGCAATACTTACATTGGCTTGCGCCAAAGCGTGTGAATCATTGATGCCATCGCCCACCATAGCTACTATCTTTCCTTGTGCTTGCAATTTTTCTACAAAAGCGGCTTTATCCGAGGGCATTACTTCTCCTTGGTAATTTGTTATTCCTACTTCTTTTGCCACCGCTGATGCGGTCTTGTTATTATCGCCCGTGAGCATATAGACCTCGATGCCTCTTTTTTGAAGCGTTGCTATGGCCTTCTTTGAAGTTTCCTTAATCTTGTCTGCAATGGCGAGTATCGCCAGCACTTGTTTTTCGTTGCCAAAGAAAATGACTGTTTTTGCTTGCTCTTCGAGACTTTCTGCTGTTTGCATTAGGGAAGCATCGATTTGAATATTATTCTCAAGCATTAATTTATGGTTTCCCACATATAATTTTGAACCGTCCTTTATTTCAGCTTGAACGCCTTTTCCTGTAATACTCTCAAAGGAATCAATTTCAGCTTGTTCAATATCTTCCTCTTTTAAGAGGTTGACTACCGCTTCGGCCAAGGGGTGCTCTGATTGCGCTTCGATAGCTAAAAGAACTTTTTTGTATTCTTTATTATTTTCAAGTGTATCCTTCCAATGTATATCGCTTACCAATGGTTTTCCCTCGGTAATTGTACCCGTTTTGTCGAGAATGACAGCATTCACTTTATGTCCTAGTTCTAAACTTTCGGCATCTTTTATCAGGATATTGTTCTCGGCTCCTTTCCCAATACCCACCATTATAGCCGTAGGTGTAGCCAATCCCAATGCACAGGGACAAGCGATAACCAATACCGCTACAGAAGTTAGTAAGGCCTGCGAAAATGCATTATCGCCTCCTGCCGACATCCAAACAATGAACGTAATGATAGATATACCCAAAACGATAGGAACAAATATTCCGGCAATTTTATCGACCAATTTTTGAACGGGAGCCTTGCTACCTTGGGCCTCCTGAACCATTTTTATGATTTGGGACAGTAAGGTTTCCCCACCCACCTTTTCGGCAGTAAATTGAAAACTCCCTTTTTGGTTTACGGTGCCTGAAAACACCTTTTCGCCTTGTGATTTTTCTACTGGAACAGGTTCTCCCGTAATCATACTTTCATCTACATACGAGCTTCCCTTGGAAACTTCGCCATCAACGGGAATCTTTTCTCCTGGGCGCACCAAAATGGTTTGACCCACGTGCACAGCCGAAATAGGAATTTCTTTTTCTTCCCCATTCTCAATAATCTTCAGGGTTTTGGGTTGTAATCCCATCAATTTTTTGATGGCCGAAGAAGTGTTGGATTTTGCCTTCTCCTCCAATAATTTCCCCAAGGAAATAAAGGTTATAATTACGGTAGCCGCTTCATAATAAACGTGAGGCTCGATAGCGCGACTCAACCAAAATTCAGGAAAAAAAGTATTGAATACACTAAAGAGAAAAGCGATTCCGGTACTCAAGGCCACCAAGGTATCCATATTCGCCTTGCCATGTTTGGCTTGCTTGAAAGCATTGATGAAAAAGCTACGACCGAACCAAAATAAAACAGGAAAAGTCAATACCAAGGATATCCATTTTCCAGATTCCCATTGCATAAAAAACATTCCCAAAATAAATATGGGAAAGGTCAGAATCGCTGACCAGATAGTACGGTTTTTTATGTCTCGGTAATGCTTTTGCTGGAGTTCTTGTTGTACTTCCGAAGGGTCTTCCGCATCGATGATAATGTCATAACCTACTTCTCGCAAAGCGTTTTGCAATTTTTCTTCGGAAACGTTCTCATCATAATCTACGAGTACCGAGCTGCTCGCAAAATTAACACTAGCATTATTGACCCCTTCGGTATGCGACAGGATGGATTCAACACTTGATGCGCAGGCCGCACAAGTCATTCCCGTGACCGGAAACGATTTTTTGATATCTGATTTCTTGGTTTTATCCTTTTGCTCCAAAACAGTTGTGGTTTCCATAGCTTTATCTGAATTACTTTATGCAAAGTTCAGCATTGTTACCGCCAACCGTGTTACGAAATTTGCTGAAAGAGTTGTAAAATTCTCGGAAGAAACAACTGACCAACGGGCAAAAATCTACATCAAGTTTTTCGCCTCTTGACCACAGGCCTCGACCACTCTTATCAAAGGCTGTGACAGGTAAATAGAGTTCTCCCTCTTTCCGACAATGGCAGAAGCTGCTTACAAAGCTTTGCGTATTGCATTAAAAATTGCGTTCATACAATAATCTTATGCTTTAATAATTTTTGGTAGGACCATTTTTTTCCTAATTTAAGGATCAATGGAATTACCACTATGAAAAACTCTAATAGTAAAATTTGGTTAATCGCCGGATTGAGAACACCATTTGCAAAAGTCGATAAAGAGCTTAAAGATAAAGATGCTCTCAAATTATCGATTCCCGTTGTTCAAGAAATGATAAAAAGGAATTCCATTTCCCCCAATCTCTTTATTTGGGGTTCGGTAGCGCCGAATCTTGGCTATAGCAACCTTGCGCGAGAGATACTTATGGATGCAGAATTGGATCAAAGTATTCCAGCGTTTACCACGATTATGGCCTGCAGTACCAGTATGATGGCAGCCATTGAAGCCGCTGGATTGATAACCGAAGAGGAGGTTGCCCTAGTGGGCGGCGTCGAAAGTATGAGTCGGGTTCAACTAGGACTGAACCAGAATTTTTCCGACTGGCTGCGGAGGTTGTTCCAAAGCAAGACACTTGCGGATAAATTTTCAAAATTGAAAGATTTGAGTTTTGGGGATATACGGTTGTTTATCCCGAGTGTTACCAACAAAACTACTGGCCTGAGTATGGGCGAACATTCCGAAATTACCACAAAACGCCTTCAAATAGAGAGAAAGCGGCAAGACGAGATTGCCCTAAACAGCCATCAAAATTATATTAGGGGAAGAAATAATGGTTTTTTTGATGATTTGATTTTACCGCTGGATGGCATTAAAGAGGATAAGATTCCTCGGGAAAATACCAGTTTGGAGCAGTTGGCCAAACTCAATCCAGTATTCGATAAGGAGTCGGGCAACGGTTCATTGACTGCCGGAAATTCTTCCTTATTGACCGATGGTGCCGCAGGTTTATTGGTATGTGGTTCAAAGGCAAAAGAGAAATTTTCTGACAACTCCTATGCTGCTCAATTGGTAGACTGGGAAATCGCCGCCGTAAATATTGAAAAAGAAGGACTGTTGATGGCCACTACCTTTGCAATTCCCAGATTAATGGCCAGGCACAAGTTACGCTATGATAATATAGATTTATGGGAGGTGCACGAAGCCTTTGGGGCACAGGTGGCTGCTAACGTTCAATTGCTTGAAGATAAAATCACCTTAAAAAGGTGGGTGTTTCATTCGACTTTGGAGCGTTCCCTTGGGCCCATCTCAATCCAAATGGAGGAAGCATTGCCGTTGGTCACCCTTTCGGAGCAACTGGTTCAAGAATTATTAACCAGGCCACTAAGGAACTGGCACAAATGGGACCCGGCAAGAAAGCGGTGGTCAGTGTCTGTGCCGATGGTGGACTGGGAACGGTGATGTTATTGGAATCCTGACTAATGTGTTTGGTTTATATCAGCGTATAAATAAAGGATACTCAAAAGATTGCTCAAATCCTTTACCGGAGGTTGTGCATCTTCCATAAATAAAAATACTTATTTAACGGCAAACCCCCATTGAGAATCGCTCACATACCATTTTTACCTTCCCAGCTGATTCTCCAGATTGTATTGGTCACATCATCGGTTATCAACATGGATCCATCGAGTAGTATGGCGGCACCCACGGGTCGGCCATAGACCTCATCTTTTTTGCCGTCAACAATAAAACCCGTTAAAAAGTCTTCAGGTTTTCCAGTTTGTTCTCCGTTCTCGAAAGGCACGAAAACCACTTTATAGCCTGATAAAACCTGTCTGTTCCAAGAACCATGCTGCACGACAAAGGCTCCGTTTCGATACTTGTCGGGGAAAGAATCGCCCGTATAGAACGTCAATCCCAAAGATGCGGTATGGGGGCCAACGTTCACATCGGGCACCAGTGTATTCTCCACTTGGGCCGAAGGAACCCATTTTACCCTTGGATCTTCATTTTGCCCATAGTACACATAGGGCCAACCATAAAATCCGTTTTCCTGGACACTGGTCAAATAATCAGGTACGAGGTTGTTGCCCAATCCGTCGCGTTCATTGACCGCCGTCCATAACTCTCCGGTTACGGGGTTCCAATCCATCCCCACGGGGTTTCTTAATCCTGAAGCAAAGACCCTTAATCCGGAACCATCAGGGTCGATCTCCAGAATGGCCGCCTTCATGAATTCGGCCTCGGCCCCTTTCTCCCCGACATTTGAGCCACTACCGACCGCTATGTATATTTTTGAACCGTCCTTGTTGGCAATTATATTGCGTGTCCAATGTCGATTGGCCTTTCCTGCGGGCAAGGTCGTAATTTTTTCTGCTTTTCCCGATAGTTGCGATTGGCCGGGCTTGTAAGGAAAACGTAACAATCCGTTGGTATTGGCCACATAGAACCAATCATTCAGCACAAGCATTCCGAAGGGTTGATCGAGTTCCTTTTCGAGAAATACGGCGCGTTCATCGGGAGACCCATCCTTGTCTACATCGCAGAGCAAAGTTATCAAGTCGGCACTGTTCTTAAAGCTTTTCGACTTTGATGCCCCGATGAACCATGCCCCGATTTTTTTCCAAAGCGGATAATTCGAATTGCTTTGCGCCACAAGTACATCGCCATTCGGTGTAACGTACATCCACCTTGGATTCTTGAAACCGTCAGCATATTTTGTAACGGTAAAACCGGGCGGGGCTTTGGGGGTCCTTCCATTTTTCCAGCCAATGACATTGCTATAGTTGGAATAGGATTTGGAGGCCGATATCGGCGGTAGCGAATCGACGGTCTGTGCATTTGTAGTTGCCAATACTAAGAGTGAAATGATTAAACCTGTAAAAAAAACGTGTTCCCATGGCCATTTAAAATTTTGTCTTACATCTTCTGCCCATTAAAACTTAGCATCTTGGTTATTTGAATTTCTCAATAACATCCCCTAGGTCATATACTTTTACGTCTTGCAATTCATTTGAAAGTATGCTGCTTCCGATCGCGCTTCTATATCCACTGCCGCAATGGACAACAATGGGTTTGTCAGTGGGAATTTCCTGAATTGAATTCCTAAGTTCGTGAAGGGGTTTGTTCAGGGCATCTTCAAAAATTTTCTTTTTTCTTACTTCATCCGTATTTCTGACATCGACAATGGTGTAATTATCCAGATTTTGTAAAAAATGCTTGAATTTTAATCGTTCGTTTTCGATCAAGTTTTTTTTCGGAAGGTTAATTATGGCCTTAAGCTGATTTTCATATCCGATCTTCGCCACCCGCCGGGCGATGGTCTTTACATTTTTTGGAGAATCAACGACCAAATAAAATTCCTCATCTGGTTGGATTATAGTACCTAACCATGTTTCAAAAGAGGATGCTTCACCACCCTGCATAATATTGATACTCTGTGGCCAATGACCTTGTTTAAACTCGTTTTCATCACGACTATCGACAATTAGGATATTATCTTTTGGTGTTTCGGCATTAAGATGAATAGGGATTTTAGCGGTTGCCATATCAATCGATTCAACTTTCTTTTTGTTCATAGCTACATCATGTTTGAAATAGGCCGGTATGAACGGTTGGTCTTCAAGGAGTTCTTTGACAAACTCATCTTCATTTTGATGGCCAAATGCCCAGTTATCCTTTCGCTCACGACCTAATGTGCTACTGCTATCGGCCGACATGCTTTTGCCGCACAGGGATCCCGCCCCGTGGGCGGGATAAATAATGGCCTCATTCGGTATTTTTTTGAATTTAGTTCGAATTGTGTTGAACATTTCACGGGCCAGTGCTTGCTTTTTTTGCTCTTTGTCATCTTCATTTCCGCGCAGGTCCGGGCGTCCGACATCCCCGATCAATAAGGTGTCCCCCGTAAAAAGTGCAACCTCATTTTCATCTGTGGCAAGAATGGAAATACTATCGTATGAATGCCCAGGAGTATTTATGGCTTCTAGTTTGGTATTGCCTACGAATATGGCACTGTTCCCATCAAAACTTTCGAAAGGGTATTCAGCTTCCAATCTGCTGCTGTTATAGATCGTGGCACCTGTTTCTTTGCTAATTTGCCAATGTGAGCTTACAAAGTCTGCATGGGAGTGGGTCAATAGCACAACTTTGATCTTAGCATTTACTTTATGCGCAAGGTTATAATAGTGCATCGGGTCGCGATCGGGATCGATTATCGCCATCTCCCCTTCGCTCAGCAGTACGTATGAATAGTGGGAAAGTGGTTTATATTCAAATTGCTGTATTTTCATAAAAATTTTATGTGTTTATAATTTAACGTCCGAAATGCCTTCGTTTATTCTCCTGTATTTTCGTTTTTTCCTTTCGAAAGTAAAAACTGTTATTGCCTCCTGACATTCACTTTTCCGTATCAGTCAAGGTTTGTTGTTTCTTCGGTAAGCGATCCTTCAAATTTGGGAAGCGGACGCTTTTCCTTTTCTTCTTCTGTTTCTACTATCCCATTTTTCTTGATATCGTTGATCAACCATTGCATTTCCATTATTTCCCGACGCTGCGCTTTGATGATCTCATCGGCGATTTCCCTTACCCTGATATCTTTTATTTGAGATCGTTCACTAGTTAGGATAGCGATGGAATGATGGGGAATCATACCTTCCATATAATCAACACCGGTAACCGTAACCTGACTCCTGACCAGCCATATTCCGCCTGCGATCAGCAAAACGCCCAATGCCAGGATGGCAATATTCTTATTGCGGTCTTTGTACATTTGTAGCATATACAGCAGCATGATAATAACCATGGACCCACCCATGATCAACGTCATAAAGAACCTGGTTTCACTAAACCAGAAATGATCGATGATCTGATAGGAGTGTGTGTACATTAAAAAGAACATCGCGATCATTGAGGTGCCAATCATTGCGAAGAACTTTAAATACTTATCTGTTTGCTTTTCCTTGTTTTCCATTGTAAAACTTTTTATTAGTTTATTATTAGAATTTCATCCGTTCGAAGCTGTCATACAGATTACGGCATGACTGTACGGACGTTGTTTTAGTCTTGTTCAACTCTATTTGCAGGTTGTATTTTATATTGACCGCCGGTATTTTTCAAGGCCTTTTGCAAATTTTCCAAAGGCACTTCAAATTGCGATTCTACCGTTGCTGCGGCATTTTTCAAATCGACCGATACATCGGCTACTCATGCGACGTTTAATAGTGCTTCTTCTACATGGTTTCTACAACCGTTACAGGTCATTCCCTTTATTTCATATCTTTTTTTCATGACGTAATTTATTTCAGTTTTTTTCGTGAAACCGGAAATTTTCTGATTTCGTAAGTATTTTTTGCCTTTTAATGATTTTCTGTACGCCAACGGCTTTAATAATATTTTCGCGAAAAAGAATACATCACTTTGGCCAACCGGCGAAAACCAATTTGATTATTTTATTTATGGTTTCGAGTTATTCTTTTGTGCTACACTAAATCATTAGAATGAATGTGCAAATGCATAGTACCCCAAAATAATGCTTACAGTAAAAATCAAATGTTTCTAATAAAAAAAACATTGACCCATTTGAGAATTGGGACGTTTACCTAAAGTAACCTGATATAAGCGTTTCTTTGGAAGCCTCTTGTGAAATCTAATAATAAAAATTATATTTCATCCAACGATTTCCTATTTTTATCTATGCTTTTTTTGAATTGTGAAGGGGTCATTCCAGTAACCTTTTTAAACTGGTTGCTTAAATAGGCCACGCTGCTGTACCCCAGTTGATAGGCAATTTCACTCAAGGTAAGTTCGTCATACACCAATAATTCCTTTACCCTTTCATTTTTTTGGTTGATGATATATTGTTCAAAAGTTATGCTTTCCACGGATGAAAAAAGGGAACTTAAGTACTTGTATTCAAGATGGAGTTTTTCGCTTATATAATCTGCCCATTTAATATTCAATCCATCGGAAGAGTGATGGATTTTGTCAACGACCAAGGTCTTCATCCGTTCTATAAGTTGACTTTTACGGTCGTTGATCAAGCTGAATCCGGATTCCTGAAGCCCTATGGACAAGGCCAATTTTTTCTTCAAGGCAAGCGTTGTAGGCAATTCCACTTCTCCCAATTTTATAGATACATATGGAATTTCCAAATCCTTCAAAATGTTGGATACTGCCGCTATACATCTCGGGCAGACCATGTTCTTTATGTGGATGATGTTGCTCATATAATTCCAGTTTCAAATTGTATAGTACGCTACTCAATTATCCAATTGCATTGAAAATAACAAATATTACTGCTAAAATAAATAACAACACCATAGCCAGTATTCCATATATTTTATCTCGTTTGGAAATACTTATATTTTGTCGTTTCCCTTGATTTTTTCGTCTATTTCTTCTATTTTGACTCATCATTCAACTTAATTAATGGCTAAAAAATAACCACATGGCGATGTTGGATTTGCAGATTTGATCTTTCATAACAAAAATTAATCCTCCCAGTTGCCCCACTAATATTAATAAGGCCGTGTGAGCACTAATCCTTTTTTTACACCCATTTAATTCGAGCTGCTACTTGGCACCAATCGTCCGATTTGTGTTGCTCCATAATCTTTCAATTTAAAGTGCCAGTGATATTTTTTAAAAAGTCCAACATATAGAAACAATTGCTTGTGCCATATGGACAACTTTCTGTTGGACTTAAGTGATGGTTTATTTAAATACCCTGTTATGCAATAAATTTCTTTGACTCCCATTTTTTCTAATGTCTTGTATAACTGGTAGCGCAGATAGGGCGCAAGGTTCTTGCCTCTGTGCTCTTCAAGAGTATATAGATTGTATATATATGCCTGATCATTATTTAGTTTAATGTTCCGCTCTTTATATATGAAATTCTGGGTTTTGGCGAACACCATGGACACTATTTTATTCTTATGTTTTAAGCCTAGGCACAAATGCCCTTCCTGTATATCATTCTCTAATTTTCCTGGGGCTATTCCCAGTACTTTATTCATGATGCCTATTTCATCAATTGTTAATTGCACCACCCTATAGGGTGCAGGATTATCTTTAATCTTTGGTTCAGTGACATGGATAAATTCTTCCTTATCCCAATAATAAGGATAGATATTCAGACCAAATCGGGTTAAAAAGTTACTTAAAGTAAAAAAGAATAGCCCGTTTCGAATTTTATTTGGAATCATTAATAACTTATAATACATACTTCGCTCGATTTCCAGAATTATATTTGTCAATTTCGTTGTGATCCATCGAGTTGTGATTTCCATCCCAATGTATATTGTAATTAATAATTATGTTTTTTCTCCAATTTTTCGCATTGTTGGCGAGGATATGTACCATAAGGTAAATCCGCTTACTACGGTAATCAATCCCAATAGGGAAAATGCCCTTAGCACATAGGTGTTAAAGTCATCCCTACCTTCGTAATCCATGGTATGTGTCATCCACAGAAAATCGAACCAACGCCACTTGCGGTGTCGTACCGCTTGGAACTCCCCATTTTCAATTGCTACATAGGCCTTGAGATTTTGAGGGGTTTCATAGGAAATCTCATAAGCTGGCAAGGGGCGACCGCGGTATTCGTGGTGCTTATCCACTTCTTCTATACGTTTGATTCCTGACACTCTTAATTCAGGTTGCATATACCGGTTAGCTACTTGTTGGGCTTCTTGCTGGGTAATTTCATATTTTTTGTTCCCTGTTCGGGCATTGTACAGGGTTGTTCCATTAATCCAATAATAGGGACTGCCTGCAATTTCAAGTAATTCCATAGATCGAACTGGTTGTTCAATCTCTAATTGTGTTGTGCCCAATAAATCGGAAAAAGCGGTTTGTTCCAGAATTTCCTTTTTGAAATGGTCGCCGTGTATCTCATCAATATCCGTCCAGCTAAAATACATGCCACTAATCGTCCATATTAGGAACTGGATACCCAAAAAAAGACCTAAATACCGGTGGGCTTTTCTGATTTTTATTGCTGTTTGTCTTGTTACCATTACTATTAGATTACTGAAAAAGGAAATTATACGTTGGATATCATCTTTGGTAGGGTCATATTTTTTTTGAATTTTATTTCTCTTTAAGCACTGCAACAACACTTAAATCATGCTTATCATTAACTTTTATAAATGCCAAACTTGGGCGTTCCAAACCGTAATCGGTAATCAACAGCGACCATGTTGCGTTCAGTTGTATGCCTTTTGACACGGGATCCAGATCTAGTGGAACCGTTATTTGTCGGGTGGATCCCGCAAGGGTAAAATCTCCTTTTACCTTGACCGTTTGCTTGGCCTTTTTATCAAAATCAAAGTCATCGATTAGTTTTCCTTCAAAGACAACATCGGGATATTTTTGCAATTTAAGTAACTCGTACATATGTTCATCACGTTTATCCTTACCTGTCTTTATGGATTTAACTGGTAACCTAAAAGCTACTTCTCCAGTTGCAAAATTAATGGTTCCGTTTAACCGGTCGGACTCGCCAGTATATGAACTAAATGACATTTTTGCCTTGAAATTCGCAATTCCTTCCTTGGTGGTATATACTTGTGCAGAAGACACATTACTGCTAAGAATCAGTAACAAGGTCGATAATAAAACAATCAAGTTTCTGGATAGACATAAATCCCTATCACTTTCCACTGTAATAAATTTATTCATACGAATTAGTTTTAGTTTCACCTTTTCTTTTGATAGTACCAGTTTTTTCTAAATAGTTTATAAAGCCATGGAGAATAAAAGGCACAACTAATGGCCAGAGCTACCAGAATCAGGGCTTACAAGCAGCAAGGAAAATAAAATCGGTATTTTCATGTTTAATTATTTATAATACAGGTTATTAATTATTTGTAAAATAAGCGCACCTATGACAATAGTGCCTATAACGATGTAAATTGCATAGTCAACCAAATTTTCCAACCTCGTTTTTTCGACTTTGGAGGTCTATTTTTACAACAATCTTTCATAAGTTGATATCTATTTATTTTTGTAAGTCAGACCTGCCAGACTAGTTCTTTCAGTCGGGTGTAATGCGCCATTGAACATATCTATTGGTATCTAAAATTGTAATGGCTCATTTCATAACAACTCATTAAGTTTATTGTGCCTGTCAAGGGAAGGGCATTAAACACTAATAACTAACTAAATATTCCCTTCCCATAACAGGACTTTCTCTTAAACAATAAAGATCTGTACTTTGGCGGGAAACACTTCCCGATCACTCCCAGATTTTTATCTTATTATTGTTTTACCATTTGCTTGCTTATCGAATAAATCAGCCATGGCAATATCATAAACTGTAGAACGGGCGAAACACCTACCTCCATTACTGGCAGTAATGGCATCGAATCGGTATACGACCAATCGCCCCGCATGGTATGAAAGACTTCCGCAAGTATTGAACCCGAAAAGCCAACAAAGACCAAAAGCAACACTTTGTTCAAATCCATACTATTTATCCAATACACATTTTTATAAATCAATCCAAACGAGAAAAGCAATATGAGTACCATCAACATATCGGCGATGGATGCCAAGGCACAAAACGAAATATGTTGCCAATCGTATTCAAAACCTTCATATAGCCAGCCTTGGGCCACCTCCCAAATAAAATTGAACGAAAACGCTATTACTGCAATACCGATGATATAGTTCCTATAATTTTTTTTGTTCCGTACCTGTTTGGCAAAATAGAGATATAGTAGAATGACCAAAGTCAGCGCAACGGTGGGCACAACAAAAATGTCAAGGCTTAATGTTTCCATCTAGATTTTGCGAATGTTATTTTCTTTTTCTACACGTTATTTTTAAAAACTCCTAGAACTATACCGAGACAATCAATTGTTACTACCTGAAAAGAGGAGCATTTTAAACACTAACCGCTAACTTTATCTCCCCTTCCCTTATTCAGGTTTACATTTCTATAGTTTGTGTAACCTTTCCGCAAGTCAACATTTTACTACCGTAATATGGATTCTTAACGTCCTTGCTAGCACTCAACCAATTACTGCCACCATCATACATCGGGCAAAATTGCTGATATAGCGTGTTTTTTGTTCCGGTAATGGCCACCATATCGGCCATATCCTTACTCAACGTTTTAAAGTGCTCGCGTTGATGGTCGATATTGCTTTTGGCAATATGTTCTGCATGTTCAGTAGCGTCTGCTATAATATCTACCAGTTCCTTTTGCTGATCTGCTGTATAATTTGACTTGTCAAAGGCTTTTAGAGAAACCGCCAATTTAGCACCTGTTTGGGCTGCCTTTTTGGTGTCATCTGCAACTAGGGCATCTTTTAGGCTGAAATAGTCGTTTAATATTGCTTCAGCCTTTGTGTCTTGCATTTTGTCCATGTTCATTTTCATCCCATCCATGTTCATTTTACTATGATCCTTGTTCATTTTTTCTTTTTCCTGTGCGTTGGTGAATGAAAGGGTTAACAATAGCATTGCTGCCATACTCATTTTTAGATATTTCATTTTTATTGTATTTAATTGTTGTTTATAATTTATTTTTAAGTTCCGTTAAAAAGTTGATGATGTCCTGTTTTTCAGTATCCGTAAAAACGGCGTCCCTGTGGATAAGGGTATAAGAGGCTAGAGGCATTTCGTCATTTTCGATCTGACTAATAATTGATTTTAATTTACTTGCCTTTCTTCTACTGCTCAGGGAATCCCACTCGTTAAAGTTGAGTTCGGCCTTTCCTTCCTTAACATGGTCTTCCAATAACCAAGCCACCGGTTGCACTTTATTGTACCACGGATATTGAGTGTTGTTACTATGGCAATCATAACATGACACCTGTAACTTCTTCTGTATAGTTTTAGGAACATTATATACTAGCATGAAGTCCGTTTCGGGTACACTATCACTTTGATTGGGTTGCGTGGGAATAAACTGAATCCCCACAAACCCGACCAAAAACACTAGTGCAATTATTTTTACACTTTTCTTCACTTAGTTGATTTCCTTTTGTACACTCCCGCAGCTCATCATTTTAGCCCCGTAATATGGATTCTTTATTTCCTTGGTAGCGCTCAGCCATTGCGCCCCCTTGTTGTTATTGTACATAGGGCAAAAATCCTGATATAATTTTTCTTCCGTCCCTGTAATGGCGATAAGGTCTATCATATCTTTGCTCAATACATCAAAATGTTCCCTTTGGTGGTCGATTGGGCTTTTTTCTATGTGTTCGGCGTGTTCAGTAGCATCTTCAATAATATCCTTCAATTCTTTTTGTTGTTCTGAATCAAAAGAACTGGCATCAAAATTATTCAAAGCCGTTACCATCGTACCCCCGGCTTTCGCCGCACCATCTTTGTCATCGGAGACCAGGGCATTCTTTAGGTCTAGGTAATTGGCAATAAGTGTTGTTGATTTTGATGCATGCTGTGCGTTGCCCATCATTTTATCCGACGATTCCATATCGCCGTGATCCATTTTTGAATGGTCTTCTTCCATTGTCCCATCCATATGACTATGGTCATCCATTTGTTCCGAATGGTGGCCGTCTTCGTCGTTGTGCTCTTTTTTTGCGTCTTTACATGAAGTAGCCGTAAGGGTTACCAATACAATTGCTATAATACTTGTTGTTACTTTTAAACGTTTCATTTTTTTTTATTTAGATTAATACTTGTTTTTATTTGACTTATATATTGAATGATTAAAATCTCACGGATAGCCCACCACCTCCACCAAAACGGTTGTCATAGCTGCCCATAAGGGATACGTTTCTCGATAAAAAATATTCTGCACCTGCACTCCAAACTGTTTCTGAAGTGAAGTCTTTATTTGCAGGTAAGTCATTTACAAATCCTAAATCTATTTGGTACTCATAATAGCCAAAAACAGAGAATTTAGGGAATATCATAACGCTTCTCCCTAAACCAATTCTCGGTCGTAATTCATTATCAATTCTGGCATCGAGTGCAAATAAATAAGGTGTTAAATAACGAACCCCAACGACGGCGGTTGTTTTAAATTGGTCAAGACTTTTACGGGTTTCGTTTTCTATATTAACTCCTCCAAAAACACGCAAATAATCGTGTAGGTAATATTCATAGGTTGCCTCGGCCTCTAAATTTTTGTTCCAACCATATTCAAACGATAGGTTAAACTGGTTCCTAATATTCGAACTGATGACATTTAAAGCTGTTGTATGTGAAGCCGCATCTATCATGCCCCAAGTATAATATTTATTGGTTTCGGCTATAAGGTTTGAAACTGGATAGCCTTTCATTCGTACATCTCTTGGCGTATCATAAGACACTACTCTTGCCATACCGCCCATCATGTGATAAAGAATGTGACAGTGAAAAAACCAATCGCCATACTCGTCGCCATTATTACCATAAAACTCAATGGTTACCTTTTGCATTGGTGGTACATTTACCGTGTGCTTTAATGGTGAGTACTCTCCATTTTCATTAAGTACTCTAAAGAAATGCCCATGCAGGTGCATGGGGTGGTGCATCATGGTAAGGTTATTGAATGTTATTCGGGTTACTTCCTTATTGCTTATCTTAATTTTATCTACTTCAGACAATGGTACCCCGTTCATACTCCAGATATAACGGTTCATATTTCCGGTAAGGTTCAGTAATATTTCCTTTACGGGAACATTCTTGTCATAGGTGGTTATTTCGGGCGACTTCAAATAATCGTAATTGTATTCCGCAAACAAATCCATTCCTTCCATTTTCATCCCAGCCGTGGTATCCATTCCCATGGTATCTTTTTGCATATTCATTGCCATACCTTTCATTTTCGTATGGTCTATGGCCGTTGTGTCCTCTGGCATTTCCATGTTCATGTCATCCATTTTCATGCCTTCCATCTTGTCTTGTTTTATGGAATCTTTCTTCATCTCCATGCCCTGCATTTTTGAATGATCCATATTTTTCATATCATCATCTTTCATTTCGGAATTACCCATGTCCATTCCTTGCATCTTATCCATCTGCATCCCATATTCTTCCTTCATTTTATAGCGTTCATCTTTTTTTGGGCGATATTTTAATGCATGTGCACCCATTTTCATGTCCATCTTTGCCATTTTCTGCATCATGCCAATCTTATCTGGTCTCGGAACAATCTCTGCAGGAAGCACGTCGCCGGTTCCAAGAAAGGCTGAAGCCGTACCAGAACCATCCTGTGCCGTAATTCTAAATTCAATTTTTCCTTTTTCTGGAATGGTTACAATAAAATCGTAGGTTTCTGCAATACCTATGAACGTTTTGTTCTTTTTAACAGGCACAACATCAAGACCATCAGCCGAAACCAGAAGTGGATCCCCTCCTCCAAAAGTCATCCAAAAAGAGGTAGAAGCCCCTCCATCTATAATCCTTAATCTAACTTTCTCACCGGGTTTAAATTCAGGATACTCAATACTTTCTTCGCCGTTAATTAAAAAGGCAGGATAATACACATCGGCTATATCGGCACCTTCCATGCGCTGTCTCCAAAAATTTAATTGCGCTCCCAAGGCACCTCGTTTAATTACTCGGTTCAATGGGGTAGCCGTTCCTTTTCTAATGCCGTACCATTCATTGCCTCGTTTAAGATTGCGAAGTACATTCATTGGTTTTTCATTAGTCCAGTCAGATAGCATTAAAACCAGTTCTTTGTCATACTCCAATAGTTGTTCTTTTGGATGAATGACTATAGAACCATACACCCCACTTTGTTCTTGCAACATGGTGTGGGAATGGTACCAATAGGTTCCAGATTGTTTTATAGGAAATTCGTATTTCTGTGTATGCCCAGGTTCTATGGGTGGTGTTGTTAAATAGGGTACGCCATCATAAAAATTAGGTAATAACAAACCATGCCAATGCACTGAGGTTTCTTCGCTCATTTCATTTTTTACGTAAATGACTGCGTATTCTCCTTCAGTAAATTCTAGAGTTGGTCCGGGAATAGTTCCATTAACGGTCATTCCCATAACAATTTTTCCTGCTTTGTTTACAGTTGCTTCACGCAATGTAATGGAATATTCTCTAACGGGAAGGTTATTTACGTTACCGTCAACAGATATTTTTTTCTGTGCGTACATAACTGTGTTCGCAATTAACATTGCAATTAAGCACATACTATGTTTTAAAAAAGATTGATACTTCATTTATATATCGTCTTTATAATTTGATTTATTAATTTGCTTGCACTATTGCTTCTTTGAATAACTTAAATAATTTTCTTTAGATTCAAAATAAGCTACCGCCCCTTCTTCTTTCATTAATACAATATAGGCTTCTGTTTTATCGATTTTTTGGTTACTAAAAGGGTCAATGCCCGTTCTGGCTTCATGGTTGTTGTTCAAGGTCTTAACGCACATTTGGCAACAGCCATAATAGGTTTTCCCTTTGACGGGTACGGGCATCTGAATTTTTCCCATATAGGCATCGTTTACCATACAGACCAGTTCAGCGGGCACTTGGGAGCCCACCTGAGGTTTTTTATTCATAACCGCTTCAGGTACTACAGTGGCAACCTCTTGGTTGGTATCCTGAGCCTGTACATTCTTATTTTCTGATTTACACCCCATTAAGGTCAATACTAAAATTCCTGATAATAGTAGTATTCGCATTGTCATATCATTTTTTGTTTTAATTTCCATTGAGCATTTCTTGTTGTAGAAGGTTCCAATTACTTCATAAGTCAACTTTATCCTATATTTACATTACTAGAATGTTAGTATTACTTACTAATGGTAGCTTCCGTGGTGCCGCAAGTCAACATTTTACCTCCCATATAAGGATTATTGATTTCCTCTTTGATACTAAGCCAATACGCTCCTTGGTTGTTGTCTGCCATTGGGCAAAACTGCTCATATACTTCCTTGTTAACACCGAAAAGGCGTACGCCTTTTGACAAATGTGCCGATAGATGTTTAAAGTGCCCCCTTTGCTTTTCGATATCAGAGGTTTTGGCAATAGCTTCTGATGATAACTTGATCTCCTTTGAAATGGCCATCCAGTGATTATGGGCCTCCTGGTCGGTCAATATTTTCATATCGACCTTTTTCAATGTGGCCAACAATTTATCGCCCCCCTTTTTTGCTGCACTGGCCTCGTCCTTTACCAAGGCGTCTTTGAGTTCCAGATAGTTGTCAAAGACTTTTTCAAGCTGCCCAACAAAGATTTCTGACACTTCCATTCTCTTTTCCATACGGCTGTGGTCAGTCTTATCGGGCATTTCAGAATGGTCCGTAGATTTATTGGATCTCATTCCACTTTCCGATTCCTTTTCTCCTCCCATATCCATACCTCCATGATTATGCCCTGTCATGGCAGGCCCCCCTTCGGGATTCATCATACTGGGTTTTCCTGCCAACTGTGCGGCGGCATCGATGCTAAAGGTTCCGTTAATGGCTATTTCGTCCCCCTCTTCCAAGCCTTTGTTAACCACGAAGCCATCCCCCAAACCTGGGCCTAAAGTTACTTCGCGCATCATAAAATTCACACCTTTTGCAGATGTATTCTTAACATATACCACAGAACGCTGTCCTGTCCACATCACAGCAGTTTTGGGAACTACGATAGCATCTGATTTTATCGGTAATTTTGCCTCCACCGTGCCAGAAACGAACATTTCGGGTTTCAGTTTTAAACCCTTGTTATTGATTTCTACTCTGGCCTTTGCCACCCTTGTCATGGGATTAATTACAGGGTCAATATAAGAAATGCGGCCTTTGAAGTTTTCCCCTGGTAGTGATGGTATTGTAAAAGCGACTTCATCACCCTTTTTTACCCAAGCCATATCCGATTCATAGACATCGAATAACACCCATACATTATAAAGATTTGCAATTTGATATAATGCTTTGCCCTTATTTACATAATCGCCAAGGTTTACCATTTTTTCGGTTACATAGCCAGAAACGTCTGCATGTATAGGCAGTTCTTCTTTAACAACACCAGATTCGAGGATTTGCGTGATTTGGTTATCGGAAAGTTTCCAGTTTTTTAATTTTTCCTTTGCGGCATCAAAAAGCTGTGGCTGGGTTTCAACAATCTTTCTCGCTTCAAAAAGCTCTTCCTGCGCATTTACCAAATCTGGGGAATATATATAAGCAATCACCTGCCCTTGGTTTACATATTCTCCTGTAAAATTGACCATGAGCCTTTCTATACGACCAGGTATATGGGATGACTGGGAATAGACAGACCGCTCATCGGCTTCAACCTTACCGTTTAATTTAAGCAACTTTATGGGCTTGGTCTTGCCCACTACCGCTGTTGAAACGTTGGCAAGCTGCATGGCCGTTGGCGACATGCTAATTGCCATAGGGTGCAATTCTGAATCATTATCGTCTCCCAAAGGAATTAAGTCCATCCCACAGATGGGGCAGTCACCTGGTTCATTCTGCCTGATCTGCGGATGCATGGAACAGGTCCAGATGGTTTCTCCGGCTATTTCTTCTTCAGAATGTTGGTGTTCTTCTGTTTTGTTATTTTCTGAACCTCCAAACAATAACCACCCGAACAATAAGCCCAAAACTAGGGTAGACGCGGCCACTTTTATGATTTTTTTTGTTTCTGTTTTCATCTGTATAAAATTTTTATTTTTTTGAAAATTAATGTCTTAAAAATTTTAAGACATTCAGTAATCCGCAAAAATTTTATTCATCCCGGTGGGTAAATCTGTCGATGAAAAAATTTATGCTCATTTCATTTGTTTATTTTTTTGCTGTGATATAATTTAATTTAGCCAGTGCAATTTTATATTGTTTCAATGCGGTTATTTTTAGTTTATCGTACTTTAGCAATTGTTGCTGCATTCTCAACACCTCTTCGAAGTCCTTTCCAGAATTCCCATAGGACGTAAACAACAAATTAAGTGCCTGTTTCGACTCTGTTATTTGTTCATCGAAAAGGGATACCAAATCGGTTTGTTGTCTAATGTCAAAAAAAGCCATTTCGTAATTTGATAGTAATGAATTGGTCATTTCTGTCTTTTGAAGCGTATAACTTTCCTGCATTAACTCCGCTTCCTTTACGGCCGCCTTGTACTTTTTTCTAAAAATTGGCAGGCTTACGGTTACCATTGGCATTAATACATCCTTGCCATTGTCGGGTACAACCATATCGGTACGTTTATCTACCATTACATAATCCAAGCCAAGTCCAATTTTTGGAAAACCTTGCTTAATAGCCGCCCGTTCAGAGGCCTCTACAGCCTTTACCTTCAATTCCAAAGAATTTAAGAGCGGATGATCCATAACTAGAGAATCTTTATCATTATCAAAGGACAACATGTCAATTTCAAGGGTTTCAGAAATCTTTACCGGTTCAAATTCATTACGGTTTAATAATTTATTGAAATTTGCTAAAAGAGGACGCTCCTTTTTTTTCAGGATTTCCAGATTTGTCTTTGATTCCTTTAAAAAAATATCTACTCTCAAGACATCCACCAAGGTTCCTACTCCATTTTTGAATTTTGAATTGGAAATGGTCTTATACGACTCTAGAATTTCAATGTTCCTTTTTTCAATTTTCACCCATTCTTGGAGTTCGTACAAAGGAAAATAAGCCGCAGAAACCTCATAGTACAATTGGTTCTTGGCATCCAAAAACGATTGATACTTGGCCTCTGCCATAAGTGCTGCGGCATCGCCCTGTGCTTTTAACGTTCCAAACCAAGGGAACATTTGGGTCAATGAAAACCTAGCTTTTTGTGGTCCAACCCTGGTTTCCACCGGTGAAACAAAATATCCAAAAGAAAGAGAAGGGTCAGGCAAGGTGCTTACCTGCGACACTTTTTGCAATGCCGCTTCAAACTCCTTGTACTGTGAAAGCAATCCTGGATTGTTTTCTGCCGCTACCTTAAAGTATTCCTCTAAAGTCTGGCTATATGATCCCATACTTATTAAGACAAGTACAATTGTGAATACATTTTTCATTTTACTGTATTTTTTTCAATTTCTTATTTTGATTTTTGATGACCGTTTCTCTCCAATAGGCTTGAAGCACAGGAACTACAAACATGGTCATAATCTGTATGGTCATCCCCCCAAAAGTTGGAATGGCCATAGGAATCATGACGTCTGCTCCTTTACCTGTTGAGGTAAGCACAGGTAAAAGTGCGATAATGGCCACCGCTGCCGTCATCATTGCGGGACGGACTCTTTTTTTTCCGGCCTCCAGTACCGCCGCCCTTACATCCGGAATGGTTTGTGGGTTCTTTTCCTCAAAAACCTGATGGATGTAGGTTCCCATAATAACCCCATCATCAGTAGCAATTCCGAACAGTGCGATAAAACCAACCCAAACGGCAACACTTAAATTGATGGTATGCATTTGAAAAAGATCTCGCATATTCACACCCGATATGGCAAAGTTCATGAACCAATCCTGTCCATAAAGCCAAAGCATTATAAATCCGCCGGCGAAGGCAACAAAGACGCCCGAAAAGTGAATGGACGAGGCTATGACTGTTTTAAATTGAAAGAACAATAGCAAGAATATGACTACCAAACTAATAGGAATTACGATAGACAATCTTTTGACAGCCCTTATCTGGTTTTCGTAGCTCCCAGAAAATTTGTAGCTTATTCCCGCAGGAACCGTTAGTTCCCCTTCATCAATTCTTTTTTGAATGGCTTCTTGCGCGTCGTTCACAACATCGACCTCGGCAAAGCCATCGCGTTTATCAAAAAGAACATAGCCCACCAAAAAGGTGTTTTCACTTTTGATGGCCTGTGGCCCTCTTACATATTCAAAATCAACTACTTGTGATAGTGGAATTTGAGCTCCTACTGGGGTGGGAATCAATATTTTACTTAAAGACTCTGGATCATCCCTTAATTCCCTTGGATAACGCACCCTCACAGGAAACCGTTCCCTACCTTCGACTGTTGAGGTAACTTTCATACCTCCAATGGCCGTTTCAATGCTTTGCTGTACATCTTCCACGTTAAGTCCATATCTGGATATTTCATCTCTATTAATATTAAGGTGCAAATAAGGTTTTCCGACAATTCGGTCAGCAAATACGGCCTCTGCTTTTACCGAAGGAACTTCTTTTAAAATACCCTCCAATTGCATTCCAAATTCTTCTATTGTTTTCAAATCAGGTCCAAATACCTTTATCCCCATGGGAGCACGCATTCCGGTCTGCAGCATGACCAACCGGGTCTCAATGGGCTGTAACTTGGGAGCCGAGGTAATTCCTGGGATTTTGGTTACCTTAACAATTTCGTCCCAAATATCGTTCGGCGATTTAATCTGTGGCCTCCAGTTGCGGAAAAATTCACCATTGTCGTCCTCTATCAAATCTTTTTTGGTAATTCCCTGTTTTAAGGCTTCTTCATTGGTCAGGGTGTCTTTTTGTTTGGTAATGAACCTATCTTCCTTATCCACTTTAAAATGGACCCTATGACCTTCTTCATCTAAAATAAATTCAGGCTTGTAATTGATGATGTTTTCAAACATGGAAATAGGTGCCGGATCGAGTGCCGATTCTACCCTACCTAACTTACCCACGACCAATTCTACTTCGGGGATATTTCCCAGCAGCATATCCAGCTGTCCTGCTATATTTTTGTTATATTCTACCCCTGAATGTGGCATTGAGGTAGGCATCAATAGGAACGAGCCTTCGTTGAGTGATGGCATAAACTCCGACCCTATACCAGGAAATCTAGTTGAAGCTGCCTGCCAACCAGAGGATTGCCGAACGCTTTTCCATCCTACGGACTCAAGGCCTTTGGCAACCATTCCGAAAGTACTGTCGAAGCCAATCCAAACCAAAACCCCGAAAAGCAGCGTCACTAATGGGATAAGCATAAATTTTCCTTTGTTCTGCAAACACCATCGTAATACCGGGGTATAGAAATGTACAATGGCCAATAATGCAGCCAAAATAACTCCAATCAAAAACAAAACAAAAAAGTAGTTGATAATGATCCCGTTTTGAGGTCCTAATGGCATCCACTCCTCTGTAAGGAAAAAAGAAGCTATGAAAATCGTTAGTCCTAAATTGATATAATTGGGGTACAATTTATACGTCTCCGGCCATTTGGGCTCCAATAAATTATTCAATCCAATTAGTGATATTACCAACGGCAGCCACATATGGGCATAAATAGCAAATACTATACCTGCAACAATCAATAATATAGACCAAAAGCGGCGTACGCGTTTTTTGTCATAATTCACTCCCATTACAAAATGGGCCAGTGCTGGCAATACAATAATACCTAAAACAAACGCACTTAACAACGCAAAGGTCTTGGTAAACGCTAAAGGCCTGAATAATTTTCCTTCGGCCGATTGCATGGCAAAAACTGGCACGAAACTTACAACCGTGGTGGCCAATGCTGTAGTAATGGCTGAAGCTACTTCTACAGTTGCCTTATAAATTACTTGCATAAGCTCTTTCCCTTTAACGCCATGATTCTCTGGCATTTCCAAGTGCCTAATAATATTTTCAACAAATACGATTCCCACATCCACCATAACACCAATAGCAATGGCAATACCTGATAGAGCAACGACATTGGCGTCGACACCGGCATATTGCATAACGATAAAGGTCATCAATACCCCAACGGGCAACAGGCTTGAAATAATAATGGAAGCCCTTAAATTGAGGACAAGTACCAATACAACAATGATACTGATTAAAATCTCATGGGATAAGGCATTTTCGAGCGTGCCAATGGTTTCATGTATAAGTTGCGTACGGTCATAAAATGGGACAACAGTCAATTGGCTTTCAACACCATTGGCCAAGGTCTTTTTTGGTAACCCAGGTGCAATTTCTTTTATTTTATCCTTGACGTTGTTGATCACCGCCAAGGGGTTGGAACCGTAACGGGCCACTACAACACCCCCAACAACTTCTGCACCCCCTTTATCAAGCACTCCTCTACGCGTCGCTGGACCTAAACTGACCACTCCAATATCTTTGATACGTACAGGAACGTTATCCTGGACAGCAACAACCGCTTTTTCTATATCTTCAGTTTTCTTGATGTACCCCAAGCCCCTTACCAAATATTCCGCCTGATTGACTTCGATGGTTTTGGCTCCTACGTCCCTATTGGATTTTTGTACAGCCTGCATCACTTTGTGCAACGGGATATTATAGGCCTTTAAGGCGTCGGGGTTCACGTCTATCTGGTATTCCTGGACAAACCCACCAATAGATGCTACTTCGGAGACACCTTCAACGGCATTGAGACCGTATTTTACATAAAAGTCCTGTGCAGTACGAATTTCATGCAGGTCCCAACCACCAGTGGGATTGCCATTTTTATCCCTACCCTCTAGTGTATACCAATATACTTGTCCCAATGCTGTGGCATCGGGACCCAATGCTGGGGTTACTCCATCGGGCAAAAGGCCTGCCGGAAGTGAGTTCAATTTTTCCAAAATCCGTGATCGAGACCAGTAAAACTCGGTTTGTTCATCAAAAATAATATTGATCATGGAAAACCCGAATATGGAAGAACTACGAATGGTCTTGACACCCGGTATTCCTAATAAATAAGTAGTCATAGGATAGGATATCTGATCCTCGATATCCTGTGGGGAACGCCCTGGCCATTGTGTAAAAACGATTTGTTGGTTTTCTCCAATATCGGGTATGGCATCGACAGGTACGGGATCCTTCGGGAGGAATCCCGTATCCCAATTAAAGGGTGATGTAACAACACCCCAAGTGGTTAAAGTTATTAAAATCAGAACGGTAACCAGTTTATTCTCTAAAAAATATTTGATGATATTATTAAGCATATTATGAAATGTTGGGTTGGAATTAAATGAGATGTTCCAAAGGCAATAAATACCTGTGACCGAACTATATCAATAGTACGGCCATACTTCAACAATACGCTTTTATATAAGGAAAGTTTGATCTAGAATATGAATATCCTTGACCAAAAGAGGTGGTGGGTAGTGACTGAAAGGAACTACATTTTCTTGAAGTCCCTCAAAAAGGTTGAGATAACTATAAACGAATGAAACAACGAACTGTTGCTGTTCAAAACTTAATTTTTCAAATGAAAGCTTCAAGTCATGTTGCCCACTTATTGAGAGTGTAACATCATCGCAGCAATCCTTCTTATCAAAATTAGCATTATGTGAATCCGAAGTTTGTTGACTCTCCATTCCGCAAGATTCGGCTTGACCGAAGAAGGAGAAATCAACCAGATCGTCACCACAATAATGTTGTGCAACCGTAAAAGAAAAGGTTGAAAACAACACTACTAGTGCCATTGTGAAAGACGCTATTTTATTAAAAAGGCTTTTCATCAGTTATGCAAAAATACATAAAATTTGACAGGTCTTTAAAGTTTAACAAAATTTTAGAATTAAAATAAGTCAAATTATTTAATAGGCAAAGTTAATTGTTTGCCTTTCGAAATCAAATGACAATTATCATATTTTGGCACAAGGCAGCGAAATTATATTAATATCATAATTGGAAAATCATTTAGAATCCTTCTCAATAAGATTGTGTCAATTCTAAAAAATTATTACGTTTGCATTTTATTTTTATTCAATCTAAATAAGTATAGAATGAGATGGTTTTTAACTGTATTTTCAATAATGCTCCTGACCGCAAATTTGGTATTATCACAAGAAAGCAATGATGGTAAGGATTCAACTGCCCTGAAAACAGAAATCCTAGACGAGGTCATTGTCAATGGAAGTGCCATTCTAGGGAGTAAATTTGAAGCCCTAAACAGAACGGGTTCCGCAAATTATATATCAGCTAAAGAACTTCAAAAATTCCGTTACAACGATATTAACAGGATATTGAGAAACGTACCCGGGGTCAATATCTATGAGGAGGACGGTTTTGGATTGCGGCCCAATATCAGTTTGAGGGGTACTTCTCCGGAACGTAGTGCAAAAATCAATCTTATGGAAGACGGCGTGCTTATAGCCCCTGCCCCTTACAGTGCCCCTGCCGCATATTATTTCCCCACGATCGGAAGGATGCAGGCCGTGGAAGTATTGAAGGGAAGTAGTCAGGTGCAATATGGGCCAAATACTACGGGTGGCGCTATCAATATGATCTCTACGCGGATACCGGACCGGTTTATGGGAAGAGCGACCTTAACGGCCGGTAACTACAATTCAAAGAATACCCAGATCGTGGTGGGCGATAGTTTTAAGAACTTCGGATTCGTGAGCGAATATTACAACTACAATTCAGACGGTTTTAAAAATATTGACGGAGGGGGAAATACCGGTTTTGATAAATCGGACTATTTGGCAAAGTTTCGTATAAATACCGATGAAGATGCCAAAATCTATCAATCCCTTCTCTTTAAAATCCAATTTTCCGAAGAAAGGGCCAATGAAACCTATTTGGGGTTGTCCGATGCCGATTTCAATGAAAACCCGTACCGCAGATACAGGGCATCCTCGGAAGATTTAATGGATGCGGAGCACCAACAATATCAATTAACACATTTTCTTAAACTTTCCCGGGCACTGTCCATTACTACCACGGGATATGTGAACAAGTTTAAGCGCAACTGGTACAAATTGGACGATGTAAATCTTGGGGAGCGAGTTGGAATAAACAATGTGCTCGCAGATCCGGAAACCTATGCCATGGAATACAATGCCCTGTTGGGAAACACGGATACCCCGGAAGATGTGTTCGGCATAAAAGCGAACAACAGGAGGTATACCTCCCAAGGAATACAGTCCATAGCCCGGTTACGCTGGGGCGCTGATTGGTTGCAAAGTCTGGAGCTGGGTATTCGGTACCATGAGGATGAGGAGGACAGGTTTCAATGGGTAGATAGGTATGGTTTTCAGAACAATGAGCTAATACGTACAACGGTAGGTATCAAAGGGGAGGATGCCAACCGTATCGGCAACGCAAAGGCAATTGCCGCACATACCTTGTACAAACTAAATCTGGGCAGGTTTACATTGACCCCGGGTATTCGGTACGAGAATATTACCTTGGGCAGGATAAATTACGGTACCAACGATGCAACGAGATCGGGTACGGACCTTTCCGAGCGGGAAAACCGAGTGGATGTTTGGATACCGGGAATAGGGGCAAATTATACCTTTACCAAAAATCTTTCCGTTTTTGGCGGGGTGCACAAAGGGTTTTCCCCTCCCGGCAATACCGAAGGCCAAGATGCTGAAAGCAGTGTAAATTATGAATTGGGTACCCGTTTCAATTATCATCGGGTTCAAGGCGAAGTGGTAGGTTACTATAACGACTATCAAAACTTGTTGGGGAGCGACCTTGCGGCTACAGGTGGTACGGGCAGCTTGGACCAATTCAACGCCGGCGAGGTAAGGGTCAGCGGTGTAGAAGTATCGTTGAACTATAACCTTTTGAATAACATCTCGGAAAAGTTCCGTTTACCGTTAACTTTTAACTATACCTTGACCGATACCGAGTTTCTCAGCTCGTTCGAGAGTGACAACGCTATATTCGGGGAGGTCTCGGCAGGTGATGAGATACCCTATATCGCCAAGAACCAGTTCAATTTGAACCTTGGCCTGGAGCATGAAAAGTTTGGCATTGACATGGGGGTACGTTATACGGACGCTTTTCGCACACAAGCAGGAACAGGGGCCATTCCCACAAATTTAAGGGTGGATTCCAATTTTGTCGTTGACCTATCGGCCCGTTATTTTTTCAATAAGAATATTACATTTTCCACTAATGTCATAAACGTATTGGATAAAAGCTATGCGGTATCTAGGGTTCCGGCAGGACTAAGGCCCGGGCATCCATTCGGGGTTAATTTTTCAATAACCTATGGATTTTAATAGATTTAATGACTGCTTAAAATTGAACTAGCCTACTGAATTATCTAAAAGGGACGACCAAAAATTTAAAAATAACCATCGTTATTTGCGATATGTCAGTACTGGGGAAGATGATAAGGCAAAAAAAATACGGGAACGGATACAGTTCTTGGCACCGGACTTTTTACATACGGAGACCAAAGCTATTAATGAAAAAAATAAGGGAATACCAACAAACAAGAAATAAAATGAATTGCCAAAAAACAACTGGACCGATCAAGGACTATATGAAACAAGTAAGCAACAAACCATTCTTTTTTTCGATTCCAATAATCATATCCATACTATCTTTTAGTCTTTCCTTTGCGCAACAAGATATCATCGATAAGGCGATAGCAGTTTCGGGAACCGAAAAATTAAAAAATGCGGAGGCTTCATTCGATTTTCGGGATTATCAGTATACATACAAAAGAAACCAGGGGCGATTTGAATACACAAGAATCGGCAAGAAAGCCGATGGCTCAGAAATACGGGATGTCTATACCAATAAGGGGCTGGTCCGCTATGTGGCCGATACCTTGATAAGCCTTACCGAAAAAAGAGAGAAAGCCTATACCAATTCGGTAAATTCAGTGATGTACTTTGCATTTCTTCCATTATGGCTCAAAGACCCCGCGGTCATTGTAGAAGACCAAGGTAGGAGCGTGATAAAAGGTAAGGAGTACCATAAAATCCGTATTACTTTTGAACAAGAGGGAGGTGGCGATGATTTTGAGGATGTGTTCCTCTATTGGTTCGATGTCAAGGATTATAGTATGGACTACCTCGCCTATAAATACTTTACCGGCAAAGGGGGTATGCGGTTTCGGGAAGCTTATAATACTCGCAGGGTCAATGGTGTACTCATACAGGATTACCGTAACCTACAACCTAAAATAAAGGACGGTATTGATTTTGATAAAATCGAGAAAGCCTTTGAAAACGAGCAACTGGAGGAACTCTCACTAATTGAATTGAAAAATGTGAAAATTAAAACGATACCCAAACCTTAGCTCAGTATAATTCATTCAAAAACCCGAAGTATGTTTCCCGAAAGTTCTGTCTGGAATATTTTCAAAGGGTTGCTCGTAATACTGTTCAATGGCTTTCCGGTTTGGTCAAACCGCGCACCATGGGTGGAACATTTATACACACCTCCATCCTTGGCTACAAACCTCACTTCCTCGGTCTGTTGATGGCTACATACCTGACTTGCCGCCACAAAATTACCTTCTAAATTTTTAACTACGACCACATAATTTTTTAAGATAAAATCTCCATTGTTCTGCAAACCCACACCTTCATTGGAGCCCAGGTCTATATTAAAATCGATTCCGGCAGGGATAGGTCTCATATCC
>TARA_R110002050_G_scaffold1651_3_pt1 | contig 28313 bp, 23 predicted proteins | sample TARA_R110002050 | Tara Oceans TARA_R110002050 (sample SAMEA4396988) | marine metagenome | biome: Polar Biome; feature: [DCM] deep chlorophyll maximum layer (ENVO:01000326); material: water (ENVO:00002006), including particulate matter (ENVO:01000060) such as... | depth 25 m
CTAAATACACTTAGAAAAAGTTTGCGTCCAAAATATCTTGCATCCTCAACTATGTTGTCCTTTTCCTTTTCCCCACCCTCGGAGTTTGGCTTCTTACTTATCCCCCGCTCCTTAGTTTCTTTGGTGTCTGCCGCTCTAATTTTTTCGATAAAGGAAATACCTTTTAGAATCTTTTCTACATTAATTTTTGCGGTATTATCTAATTGGAAAGTGTTAGAAACTTTAGCTCCTAAATTTGATCCACTAGGTGAGTTATTCCACTGATAGCCTCCCCCATACGAAGCTGAGTAGGTAAGCCAGTCTAGCGCTTTTATATTGTTAGTTCTAGGACGCCAACTAGCTGTATAAGTTTCTTGATAACTAGTTCTTCTAGCCAATAAGGTATCTGAAATAATGCCGTTAATAACTTCAAATGTAGGCTTAACACGGTAAGACAAACTATCAATGCCTTCTTCATCGGCAGATTCAATTCCGGCACTACTTAAATCAAAATTAGTTGAACTACGAAATGAGGTAAGAACACTTGGCATAAAGCTGTAATTCAATCCAAAATTTGATTTCTGTGAAAATGTATGCGTTTGTTGAATAGGTTGAAGGTCTTCGCTTCCGAGAATCAACCGCCTCTTTTCGTCATAATTTCTGATTAGCGAACTTGACGCAGAAATACTTGATGGCATATACCCAAATCGAAGCGATGCCAATGTACCAACTACAGGCACTTTTTCGGTAAACTTAAATGGCCTAAATAACTTTACATTTTTGAAGTTTAAATTATAGTTAATGCCTGCTGTGTAATTCCAATTATTTTGAAATTGAAGCTGTGGATTTCTTGCATAACCTTCGTTGTACACATAACTCAATTTTAGTTTATCTATAGTGTACTGGGCTAGTTTACCTTTGGAATTTGATTTAGATATGTTCGATATATTTAACGAATTACTTTGGCTAATCGTCTGAATATCATGAATTTTATCATCGATCAAGTTCTGTTTTTCACTACTAGAAACATCTTGAATATTCACGGATTCGATAAAATCATCTAAACGAACATCTCCTTGGTCGGGCAAAAATTTAGGGGTGGAAGTAGACTTACGGGTAGAAACAGTAACTGGGAAAGACCATCCGTAGCGATCGGGAACAAGTTTATGAACATTTACCGTAGAGCTTAATGAGTAAGCCTCTTGATCGGACACTCTTCGTTGTCCTAATCTCGATTCCAATCCCCCAAAACCATTTGTTTGTCTACTAATATTTGCATTTACGGTTGCAAAATCGGCTAGTTTAAAGCTGGCTTTAGCATTTGCAGCCCATCCGTTTTCATTATCAAAACCTGATACTCTTAATTCATTTACCCAAAATTCTGCATTTAAGGATGATATGCCTTGTGTGCCAGTAACGTCAAAAGGATTTTTAATACCCAATGCGAGTTCCGATACTCTATCTAAAGATGGATTTCCTTTTATCGCTATTATTGCTCCTGGTGCTCCACCTTCAGCGGGTTTCTCATAGAGTACCGTTTGGTCTGCTCCATTACTATTCCGTTCCTGCTTTAACACATTAAAAGCCGAAACAATAATATTCATACTATTTTGATCGTACAGCCATACTTGTTCGGCTTCGGTATCTAATCGAGATCCATCATTTGGATCGAAGGTGCCATAATTATAATTAGGATCCGATGGTACTACGGGTTGTCGATATTCATAAAAATCATTTTCTAAATCGCTCCCCATTCGAACTACGAGCTCAGCATCGCCTTGGTTATCATAACCCTCACCATGAACGAACATCCTTACATTTGAATAATTCAGAAAATTCAAGCCTCCAGCATAAACCTTTTTAACCATCATGATTTCACCTGGCCCTAGGTTTTTAGCTTGTAATACTAAGCTTTGCTCGTTGGCTAAAGACTGAACTTGAGCGCCTCTATTAATGGATCGGATCGAACCTTCAGGCTGACGGTAAGGAATGGGCGAACGGCTTCCATTCTCCTCAATATTAACTGTACTTACTTTAAAATCGGCTGTAGAATTTTCCGACTCTGAAATGTTATCGACTTTACGCCATTGGCTACCAACAAATTCAAGCGTTGCAAATCGTAAAGTGAATGGCTTTTTATAGCCCGACATCCATATTCTTATATAAGAAATATTCTGAAAGTCACTTATCCCGCCAACATTACGTGCAAACTCAGTTAATGGGATTCGAACTAATCGCCAAGTTCTTTCCTGCACACCACCATCTACTTTGTCTACAATATAGGTCTCTGGTGTCCCTACCTCTAGCTTACTAAAGTCTGCAGGGTTGTATTTAATCTCGTATTGGTAATATGAGTTTGCCTGTTGGATGTTAGATGGTGTAACTAAACCTTCCTTATCTGGCTTAAGAGTTATTGCGCGTTTTTCCCCTCCAGAAACTGGAGTGTTGCCCTCGTGATACCCTCTAAGCCTATGAAACCTTTCGTGAAGTTTTAAATCACTAACTTTAGATTCACCATAGTACACATAGTCATCATTCGAAGGGTCTGCTTCAATTTTCTTGAATTCTTCACTTTCTTCTCCGTATGCAGATCTCATAGAGTTTATAAACGTCTCGAAAAGCGATTGTTCGTTTAAAGTTTCCGTAAATCCGCCTTTACTTGGTACTCCATCAAAGCCAACATCTTCAAGGTCTCTATTATCATTTGAAAACTGACCCAGGGGCTTTGGAGTAATTGAAGGAACGTATGAACGATTGGATATATCGCGCTCTAAATCATCTAGCTCTGTTGCTAAGCCATCTTCTGTGTTTGGACGAAAGTTGGGAACTACATCCTCTGAAACCATCCCTAGATCCACATAGATTGTACCATTATAATCTTGTACATCTTGCGCGGTCGGAGCTTCTCCATCAGGCAGAATACTTTGTACCCAAAACTCTAAGAATTCAATGTTATTCTGAGCTAAATCTTCTTGCCCTGATGGTAAAACCGCTGTCATTCCACCCCACATTTTCTCGGGGCTATTCTCTAGCACATCTTTTAAATCGAGATTATAATTATATGGACCTCTTTCTGTAGGGTTATAATAAACATCCAGCGTATTAATAACTTCATCTTGCGGATTATTAGTCTCTCTACCTTGAAAAACTTCTTTAATAAGCACCGTTCTAGACTCGGGTGTACCTTCTACACTTCCTAAGATATTGCCAACATTCCTAGGAATATCGTACACAGAGAATTGAGCTCTTAAGTCGGAACGGTCTATTCGAGAAGACAAATCGGATGCTGGTGAAGCAGAACTACCCGATTGAAAAACAACCTCATCTGGTGCATAACCGGGAACTGCAGCAGGCGCAGATGGCAAATTCCATCGTGTTGGATTATTAAATGGTATGCTATACTCAGCTCCTTCAAAATCATCTATAAAAACAAGCCCACTCTCTTCATCACTATATAATTCATTTCTGTCTATCGCATCTCGAATAGCATTGGTCTGAGAAACTCCAGGTCTTAACTGAGCAAACTCACCACTTAAACTTAAATTTGAGGCTTCTTTAGTTTGAAGTAAAGGGATTCTATCTATAAAACGAGTAATCCATGGGGTTTCGAACCTTGCCGAAGCATCAAGACCAAGAACAGTATTATTGATAGGCTCATTACCTATCCTAATTTTATCACTATTTGGCTGTTCTTTGAGTTTAAAAAAGGTACTTCCAAATTTGATGTCTTTGTTAACCTCGTATTCTGCACGAAGACCTGTAAAATTCTTTTGGCCAATTACACTAAACTGGTTGCTTTCGTAATCGATCCGAATATCCTGCCCAGCAGCTAAGTAACGATCGTTCAATATGGTTACACTACCAAAAGAAAAATCAACTTCGTAATCAGTGCCTTGCGTTAATTCTACACCATTTGCATACACATGCACAGATCCTTCAACAATACCACTAAAGGCACCAAGTAAAAAAGTACTTGATAAGCCTCCTTTCGAGGTCCCACTTATGTTAAAAAATCTATCACTTTCTACATTGGCTGCTACACTCTGCTTTTCTACATACAACTCATTAAACACCAAACTTGACTGGTCGTCTGGGAGATCGGCAACTAACTCCTCCATACGAGAACCAAATGGCTCTAAATACGGAAACATGATTCTACCATTGCTAGGATCAAAAGTAATAGCTCCGAAATCAATTAAGTTATCAGGAGTTAAAGCACCTTGAGTGTTAATTCTATCTAAACCAAGATCTTGTAAAAGTGGTGTTGATCTACCCGAGATTCTATCGCTTCCAATATTACTTCTCGTAACTTGTAAATCTAATGTAAGCCCATCTTGAGTTACATTGTTAACTCCTAGTGAGTAAATATTACGCAATGTTAGAGGCCACGCTTTATTTCCACTGTCCAAATTCTTTGGTCGTAATAACTTGAAATAGCTATAACCACTCGATTTCGCAATAACATCTCCAACTTCAATATCCTGCTGAGTAGTGGGGTCTTTATAAATAAAAGAGATTGCTAAAGTGGCATTACTTCCTACTCTCCGCTTCAAACTTATAATGCCTAAGGCTTCGTTAAAATCGTAATCTATTCCACGTTGAAGTAATTTATAATAACCTTCTTGAATCAGCTCACCCGGTAAGTTAAATTCATCAGGATTTATAGAAGGAACCGATCTTAACGAATCCAATAGTTCATCATCTATGCCATCTCTTGCATTTCCAGGAAGCCCGAACGTGCCATCACCGTTATCATCAACACCTAAATCCACAAAGGTGTAAGCTTTCACGGCATCAGCATCTGTTCCTGAAGCCGAAGCGTCTTGAATCCACACATTTAGCTCAGAAACTTGGTAAGCAATTTTTAGTTGTTGTGGATTGGATACACTCTCTTCGAATAGTTGGCGGTTATAAAAATCTAAGAAAAAGTGCCTATCGTCGTCGTATTCAGATGGCCTAAGGCTAAAAGGGATTTCTTGAGAACCACCTGTAATGGTTTGGGTATTGCTTTCCCCTTTCTGTTGTGATATAACAGAAGTAAACTTTAGAGGTCCAACTTCAGCAATGGATTTTATTCCAAACAAGGATCCCCCACCGCTAATCAAAGAGTTACCTGTTTCCATAGAAACGTTACCCATTTCGATTTGCTTTATAATCTCGTCTTCATACCCCTTATACTCAATTTTAAGCCTATTTTGGAAGTCAAATTGGCGCTCTGTATCCCAATCGGTTGCAATGGTAAGCTTGTCGCCAATGGTACCTTCAATATTTAATTGAAGATTTTGATTGAAGGTCGGATCGATTGTCTGTTGCTGATCTTCGGGAATATTTGGGCTTTCTACTTTTTGAATAGATGCTCCAATATTCATATTCGCAGATCCATTAACACGTAGGTTAACTTCAGGTTTTCCAAAAATAGTGGTAAATGCGGAATTTTCACCACCAGGAACTTTTATCTTAAAGTCTAACAGACCTCGACCCTGGGTTTCCAGCTTTCTTCCTTCTTCCACAAGTTGAAGTCTTAACGCTCTATTCTGCACTTCTTTCTGTAGCTCAGCATAAGTTTCAGCATCAACAACGCTTGGTAGAAATACCTCCTCGCCAGAAATAGTTCTGCGAATAGTGAATACAGAAACAGTATCCCAAGTTACAGTTACTTTATCGTCAGCAGCTAACAGTTGGTACATGTGGCCTGCATTCTTAGCTCTTATCTGAGCAAAGTGACTTTTAGGGCTAGGAAAGAAAAATTTAACACCCACTAACGCACTATCAGGAATAACAGCCACTGAATCAACGGCTGGAGATTCTTGGGCATAGGAAATCTTAGGCGCTATAAACAGAAGAATAAGAACGCACAAAAATGATTTAAAAAGCTTAGTGATCAAGTACAACAGCCTAATACAACTCGATTATTTAGTTAAATTCTGTAGCGTTCCGGTAATAGGCTTTGGGTTAAGACGGTTTCGATTCAAAAGTGGTCAAGATAATAGCATATATTTAAGTTTCTTGAAAGTTTTTATAGTAGAACAAAGCGTTATTTTTAGAATAATAAATGCATATTATTTACCATCCGGTTAACAAAAAGTTATTAAAGACAATTATCCATCTTGCGTAAATTATTTAACAAATTACAGATAGATTTATTAAAAAGGCACATAGGGCCTTTTTTATTCTGTTTTTTCACAATGATGTTCTTGTTGTTGCTTCAGTTTTTGATACTTCATATTGATAAACTCATTGGCAAAGATATTCCTATTTTAGTGATTATAGAGCTTGTTTTGACCAACTTAGCTTATATGGTTGTGTTAGCAGCTCCAATGGCTGTTCTCATTTCAACGTTAATGGCGTTCGGAAAATTCTCTGAACTTAATGAGCTCACTGCAATTCGAGCTTCTGGAGTTAACCCAATCCGCCTAATAATTCCTATTCTATTTTCCGCTTTTCTATTATTTATTGGTCTTTCGTGGTTTTCGAATAGTGTTTTACCCGAAGCTAACCATAAAGCTCGATCTCTTTTCATAGATATTAGGCTCAAGAAGCCTGGCTTTGACTTGAAACCTAACTCATTTTATGATGGAATAGAAGGCTACACATTCCTCGTAGATCATATTGATGGACAAACGGATAGTTTATATGGAGTTTTATTATTTCAGGAACCTTCGGACGATAGAGACCGAGCGTATATAACGGCTGAAAAGGGAATGCTTCTCGCTGAAAATGAAACTGAGCTTACACTTATTCTCTATGCAGGTACCATGCAAGAAACTATGCCCGCAAGCTCTAGTGCCAAGAGTAATATTGAAAGGACTAAATTCAAGAAACACCGAATCACCTTTGATATTGGAAACTTATCGTTCGAACGCTCCGATCCAAACAGACGAAACAGAAGTGACAGAACTATGAACATCCAATCTATGAGAGTGATTGTAGATTCTTTACAAAAAGATGTTACTAAACAATTCCTTACCAGCTCAGAATCTAATTATACTCTTCCAGTTTCAAAAGACCCTGAACTTCTAAAGAGATTTAAGTACAGTATTATTTCCGTTTCTGAAACCGATTCAATTAAAATTTCCCCACTCCTAACTGATTTAGTAGTAGTTAATACACTTAATACAATAGATGAACAGCGCGAAGTTTTGAAGCGAGCCGTTACCGATTTAAAAAATTACAAAGCCACTTTTCAAAGCAGTAACGCAAATATTATTTGGCGTCTAAAAAGTATTAACAAATATTTGGTTGAAATCTATAAAAAATTCTCAATCCCATTTGCTTGTGTAATCTTCGTTTTACTAGGTGCTCCTATCGGAATTCTAACAAAAAAAGGTAATTTTGGTGTTGCTGCTATAATTAGCGCCGTTATTCTTACTATCTATTGGATATCACTAATTCAAGGTGAGAAAATGGCCGATCGCCTTTTTATATCTCCCATAATTGGCATGTGGACGTTTAATATTATTATGGGTATAGTTGGCATAGTCATGCTTCTTCAGCTCACTTCAGAATTTCAGATAACTCGACTATTCAAACGCCGTGCCTAAAGTATTTGATCGATATATCTTCCTCCGCTTATTCACTATAACTTCGTTCGTTTTAGTGGTATTAATCTTCATTTTTATAATGATTGATTTCTCCGAAAATAGTGATGATTTCAGCGACCAAGGAGCCACCATTTCTGAAATTTGGGGAGATTATTACCTGAATTACATCCCAGAAATGATTCGTTTAGTTATACCCGTTGCTGTTTTCACAGCCTGCTTATTTCTAGTTGGCCAGCTTTCTGAACGCTTAGAAATCACCGCTTTAAAAGCCGCTGGAATAAGTTTGTATAGGCTATCTGTTCCCTTTATTGCTTTCGCCATTTTCACAGCGCTTATAGTCAGTTACTTAGATGCTAATACCATTCCTATATCCAATAAAGAGCGTATCGAATTCGAACAAAAATTCATCAAAAGAAAGTCTGAAACTATAGATCGTAATAATATATACCGCGAACTTTCTGAAAACTCTGTAATAAAAATCAATTACTTCGATAAGGACAAACATATTGGCTATAGAATCCGAATTGTGGAATATAATGAAGACGGCATTCAACGAACATTGATAGCCAATCAAATGCACTGGGTAGAAGAATCGCAGAAGTGGAAATTAGAGTCTGTAACCGAGAGAGTATTCTATAAAACAGGTTATACTGAAGCAAAATATGATGATAAAGATACAACCTTAAGTGTATTTCCTCGTGATTTGTCGCGTACCACCTCAGATATTTATCAGCTTACCTACAAGGAAGCTCAAGAATACATTCAATCCATTGAACGTAGCGGCGCAGGCTCCGTAAATGTTCCAAAGGTTCAATATCTGGGACGCGTAGTATATCCCATTTCTATAATCATAGTAATGATTGTTGGATTTGCTGTAGCTTCAGTTCGGCGTAGAGGTGGGAAAGGTATTTATATTGCAGCAGGCCTTACTATTAGCTTTTTATATCTAGCTTTTATGAAAATCGCCGAGCCATTTGGCTATTATGGTAATATAAGTCCGCTCACCGCAGTTAGCATTCCTCACATATTCTTTCTAATTGTTGGAGTTATTTTACTATTAAAAGCTAAAAAATAACCTCCTAATTATGTGTATTAACTAAATCTTAAGTTTCTTTAAAAAAGATTAATATTTCAATCAAAATTAAAAGGTTACAATTAGCCCAAAAATAATCTGATAATTTACTTTTAGACAATGGGACAACAACAACTTTTACTAGTTATTCTAGTTACAATTTTAGTGGGTATTGCAACGGTTATAGCAATTAATATTTTCAGCAGTGCTATGTCAGCATCTAATAAAGATGCCGTAAGAACTGATTTAGCAACTCTAGCTACTAACGCACACGCTTATTATGCGAAGCCAACAATGTTAGGCGGCGGCGGAAATAGTTTCGATGGATTTACTTTCAATACCATAGCGTTCCCTGCAGATGAAATTTCCCCCGACGGGCTAAATGCAAGAAATGCAAATGGAATATATCACATCTATAGTTCGTCAAATACTTCTCTTGGTATATATGGAGAGCCTATTATAGAGATTTCAGATGTAGTTGATATTAACTCACTCGTCTCAGACACTGATTACTTTGCTGTTACAATCAGTTCAGACTCACTTGTTTGGTCTCACACTTTTTAAAATAGTTAGCTTTTAAAATCCAGAAATTGAAATGCGGTACTTCTAAAAGTTACCGCATTTTTTATTTATGCTTCTGGAAGAGGCCCACGATACATTGGAATATCAACCTTATCTCTTGTGCTGATTGTCCCGTGCTCGTCTTCAAATTTTTTCACATTATCAGCAAGTGCATGTGCCAATCTTTTAGCATGATCGGGTGTTAACACCATTCTTTTAACTACTTTCGCTTTTGGAACGCCGGGCATTACTGCTATAAAGTCTAAAATAAACTCAGATGGAGAATGAGTAATCATTACTAAATTGGAATAAGTTCCTGTAGCCTCTTCTTCCTTTAGCTCAATTTCCATTTGCCCTGGATTCATAGTTTGATTTTGGTCAGCCATTATTTTTCCTCTTGTGTTTCTAAAAATCCTTGTTCCTTCATCCAATCGTCGTTATAAACTTTACCAATATATCTTGTTCCACTATCTGGTAAAATTATAACCATTACATCCTCGGCTTTAAGAGGATTCTTCTTTACGTAATCAATAGCTCCAGCAACAGCAGCTCCGCAAGACCATCCCACTAACAAACCTTCCTCTCGTGCCAATCTTCTTGTCATTACTGCCGAATCTTTATCCGTTACTTGAAGTACGCCGTCAACATAATCGAAATTAATTGCACCAGGAATAATATCCTCACCAATCCCTTCAGTTAAGTAGGGTTTAATTTCATTCTTATCGAATTCTCCAGTCTCAAAGTATTTTTTATAGACAGAACCAAAGCTATCAATACCAATTACTTTAATTTCGGAATTCTGTTCTTTTAAATATTTAGAAGTTCCAGTTATAGTCCCACCTGTTCCCATACCTGCTACAAACTGAGTAATTTTCCCCTCTGTTTGCTCCCAAATTTCTGGTCCAGTACTCTCATAATGAGCCTGGGTATTACCTTGATTGTCATATTGATTTGGATAAAATGAGTTTGGTATTTCCTTGCTCAATCGTTTAGCAACGGAGTAATAACTTCTTTCATCTTCAGGCTCAACATTGGTTGGACATACAATAACCTCTGCTCCAACAGCCTTTAGTAAATCCACTTTAGACTGGCTTTGTTTATCTGTTGTTGTAAATATACATTTATAACCTCTGCTCACCGCAACTAAGGCCAGCCCCATTCCTGTATTACCAGAAGTTCCTTCTATGATTGTTCCACCAGGCTTGAGCAAACCTTCTTTCTCAGCATCATCAATCATCTTGATTGCGATTCGATCTTTAATGCTTTGGCCAGGATTAAAATATTCCACTTTCACTAAAATGGTCCCTGTAAGCCCCTCAGTTACTTTATTTAGCTTAACGAGTGGTGTGTTTCCAACTGTATCAAGAATGGAGTTAAAGTACATATAATTTCTTTGTTGTTATTTTCCTTCATTTCTAAGCTTTAAAGCTAAGAAATAATTCGATGACAAAAAGAGATTCATGTCAATAGATTGGTTTTACTCAAAAATTATAGGTTTTGCTTAGCCACAAGAAAGCTTACTTTTAAGGAAAGAAATTTATTCAACTATGTTTATACATCAAGAAAAACCCAAAGATTTTGATTGTGGTTACAATCTAGACCTAATGATTGCAGCTCTGCCTCGTGTTGAGGACGAACAAGAACGGATTAAGTACGCAAATCGAGTAGTAGGTCTTATAAAACAAAGCCATCCAACTTGGGTAGATAAAGACGGAAAAAGCGAGGCTGCTTGGGCTCACTTTTTCGAGTTAGCAGAATACGACTTAAATGAATATGGGATTAAAAACCCATTTGTATCTGGCGAACAAGACGACGCAAAGTAATTTTTTCTGTCTTTATATTTATCCTAATTATGAGATGATATTGGCTAACATATTCTTTATTTTCATTTTTAATTGAAAGTAAAGAATACCACATTTCATGGCTGATAGTAGCTTTTCAGATACAGTTTTAGCCACCTGTCTTCAGAGTCAGGTAGAGCATTCTATACTGTTAAATACCGCTAAGGAAGCTTCCGAGCAATGTGCTCTTGGTAATAAGAAATTCTTTTCTATATCCCTAAGCGTCCCAAAAGTTGATGCACTTGCTGTTCTCGAGCAACACTCTCTAAAAAAAGGCTTCGAGTTCTATTGGGAGAAGCCTATTGACGACTTTGCCATTGCAGCTGCTGGAGAATTAACTCGTATACAATCTACAGGAGACACTCGCTTTAAAGATGCCTCTGTTAATGGAAAATCTATATTAAAAAAAGTTCATCACTTCACAACATTAAATCATTCTCTGGCTGTAGTCCACCTACTAGGTGGTTTTTCATTCTTCAATCATAATATCAGTAAACACTGGAAAGACTTTGGTGCAGGTTCCTTTACTTTGCCCGAATGGCTTATTATTAGAGATGGGAAATTCAATATTCTTACAATAAGCTTTGAACTCTCTAAGGAAGATACAGCTCAATTAATAATCGATCGACTTTATGACAAGCTTGAGAATCTTAATGGAATATGCCAAGCAAGTTCCTACTCAATTGGGCCTGAGCTAGACCAACATAACGTACTAAATGTACCTACTCAGAACTCATCTGAGCATAAGAGGTGGATTAATTCTATAATTAAAGCTAAAGCTAAAATTTCTGAAAAAGCTTTTAGCAAAATTGTGATTGCTAGAGAACTCCCAATAAAGCTTGATAAGCCCGTTTCCGACACCCACATTTTAAATCGTTTGCGTCATCAATACCCTGATTGCTACTCCTTTTTGATTCGCCAAAATGAGCAATCAAGTTTTATTGGTTGCTCTCCTGAACGTCTGGCTTCCTTCAAAGGAAATTTCTTATTTACTGAAGGACTAGCTGGAAGCACACCTCGTGGAAAATCTGCTTCTGAAGACGCAAAATTTGAATTTAACTTACTTAGGAGCGATAAAAACCTAGCAGAGCACAATATCGTTTTAGATGCGATACATGAAAACCTCGCTGCATTCTCTGACTCTATCGAATTCCAATCAAAACCTGGCATTAAAAAGCTTTCAAACGTTCAACACCTCCACACTCCAATACGTGCACGCATAAAAGCTGGTGTTTCTAAAACTGAAGTCCTTAAAACACTTCATCCCACTCCTGCCGTTGGTGGTTTTCCTAAAGAAAAAGCTGTTCCATATATCAGTAATTTTGAAGATTTTGAGCGAGGCTGGTACGCAGGACCTATAGGGTGGATAAATGCTAATGGCGAAGGCGAGTTTGCAGTAGCAATTAGAAGCGGACTTATTAAAAATGAAGAAGTGCGTTTCTTTGCTGGATGTGGTATCGTTGAAGCCTCAGACCCAGAAATTGAATGGGAAGAAACTAATCTTAAATTTATACCGATGCTTTCGGCCCTAGAATATGCAGGTAAATGATCCTCAGAATCTCGCTTTTTACTGGTCAACCCTCTTCGTTCGAACTTTGTACGAAGAAGGTCTTAGACAGGTCGTAATCTCTCCTGGCTCTCGTTCTACTCCGCTTACCCTTGCTTTCTCATCTCACCCTGGTTTCCATAAGACTATTGCTATTGACGAACGTTCAGCCGCTTTTATAGCTCTTGGACAAGCAAAAGCATTTGGGAAACCTAGTGTTTTAGTATGCACCTCTGGTACTGCTTTGGCCAATTATGCGCCTGCTGTTTTTGAAGCTACTAATTCCGGAATACCGATGATTATTGCCAGTGCCGATCGTCCACCACATCTTCGTGGAGTTGGAGCATCTCAAACAATAGATCAACTCAAGATATTTGGGAACCAAACGGTCTTTTTTCATGATGCTGGAGAACCTTCTTCGGAGTTCCCAAAGCTTAAACGGATAGAAACTGCTGCAAAGCAATCTTATTATTACTCAACATCTCAATCAGGTGTGGCACATGTTAATTTTCCTTTTAGCAAACCACTTGAACCTGATGCAGATTTTTTAAATGAAATTGAAGACGAGAACTCTAGACATGTAGAGCGCTCTAATACCGACTATAACTCTGAGCAAGGAGATACCACACTTGGTGAAAAATTCTGGTCACAGTTGGTTTCAGCAGAACGCCCAGTCATAATAGTTGGGCCACTTAATAAGCATCAAGAAATACCATTTATTCTTCCGTTAGCAAAGATTCTAAAGGCGCCTATTTTAGCTGAACCAGGTTCTAATATTCCAAATTCCAAGCATACCATAACTGGACACGCTGGCTTTTTAAGAAATGATGATATTATAAATGAATTAACTCCAGATTTGATTATTCGCTTTGGTGCAGCTCCTATAACTAGGGCGGGACAAACTTTTTTAGAAGCTAATAACGATTCTATCCATATTCATTTTACCCACTCTACTAGTTGGCAAGATGGAGACACTGTTCCAGATAAGCACATACCTTTAACTGGAAATCTGCAGATTCCAGACATAACGGGTGCAGCTCAATCTAGTTGGCTTAAGGCTTGGAAGAAAATTGAGAATAACTTTGAATCTTATCGTGAAACAGAGATTAAACCTTCTACGCCCCTAACCGATGGCTACGTCTTCACAACTCTAACAAAACTCCTACCAAAGAAAAATTTCTCAATGCTCTCGAACTCGTTTCCCGTTCGTGATATGGCACTTTTTGGAAATTATAAAGATAAAGAACTTTATGTGAATAGAGGTGCCGCAGGAATTGATGGAATCACTTCCACTGCTATTGGTTTAAGCCAAGTGCTTGACAAAACAGGAGTTCTTTTTATTGGAGATATTGCATTTCTTCACGACTCAAACGCTTTGTTAAGTAAAGAATATGTTAACCGTCCGCTCGTAATTATTATTTTGAATAATGGTGGTGGTACAATCTTTCGAATGTTGCCTGTATATAAACTTAAAGAAAAACATCGAACTTATTTTGAAACACCCCAAAGTGTTCGAATTGTTTCTCTTTGCAGAGCTTATAGTGTAGCTCACACTCTGGTAACTCGCCCAGAGCAACTCATAACCTCTTTTGAGCAAGCCATTGAAAAAAAAGGCATTCAAGTTATTGAATGCCTAACCGATGCAGACGACTCTATGCTAGAACGACATAAATTATGGAATTTTTCAAGTGAGGCCTCTCCATGATTGTAAAAGTTAGAGGTATTAGCTATCACTTTGAAATACATCAAGAAAATGATGAGCTACCTAACTTGGTGTTGCTTCACGGTTTTTTAGGAAGTGGAAAATCGTTTCATGAGTTAATTCCAAGTCTCAAAACATTCTGTAACCCCATTACTATCGATTTACTTGGACATGGCGAAACTGAAGGATCAGAGATGCATTATAGGTTTTCCGCCAAGGAACAGATTGCTGATTTAAACAAGCTCATTAACGAGCAACTTCCTATTCCCCTTTTTCTTCTTGGATATAGTATGGGTGGCCGACTAGCGCTGCAATTAGCCTTGCACCGATCAGACCTTTACAAAGGGTTAATACTTGAAAGCACAACTTTTGGCATTGAAAGTAAACAGGAGCGCCAAGCTCGACAAGAATTAGATGCTACAAGAGCTGACTCGATTATGGGAAATTTTGAACAGTTCTTAGATACTTGGAGAACAATGCCCATGTTTAATTTATCCTCTCAAAATACTGACACAGAATCACAACATCTCAAAATCCAGCAAGCTCAAAATCCACTTTGGATGAACAATAGTTTGTTAGGCTTTGGAACAGGATCTATGCCTTGTGTAAAAGATAAACTAGCAAGTATCCCCACCCAGGTACAACTAATAGCAGGATTCAAAGATTTTAAATTTGTCGGTATTATGAACGCCATGCTAAAAGACTTAAACGAAGCGCACCTTGACGTTATAAAAGATTCTGGTCATCGTGTTCATTTAGACCAACCAGAAACCTATATTTCCGTAATTAGAGATTTTATTGAAAATAACCGCCTACCATGAATTGGACTACTGTAAAACAATACGAAGATATTACCTATAAAAAGAGCAATGGCGTTGCCCGTATCGCTTTTAACAGACCTGATGTAAGGAATGCATTCCGGCCTAAAACGCTCTTCGAAATGTATGAAGCTTTCTCTGATGCAAAAGAAGACAACGATATTGGAGTTGTACTTTTAAGTGCCGAAGGTCCCTCTTCTAAAGATGGGAAGTATTCATTTTGCTCAGGTGGCGATCAGAATGTTCGTACAAAAACGGGATACCAAGCCGATGATGGCATTCCTCGGTTAAACGTACTCGAATTGCAACGTTTGATTCGCTTTATGCCCAAAGTGGTAATTGCGGTTGTTCCCGGCTGGGCTGTTGGAGGCGGACATAGTCTTCATGTAACCTGCGATCTCACCTTAGCGAGCAAGGAGCATGCTATCTTTAAACAAACTGATACCGATGTAGCTAGCTTTGATGGCGGTTTTGGATCGGCTTTACTTGCTCGCCAAATCGGGCAAAAACGTGCCCGAGAAATCTTCTTTTTAGGACGAAACTATTCAGCCCAAGAAGCTTTCGATATGGGAATGATAAACGCAGTTATTCCTCATAATGAACTTGAAGACACAGCTTACCAATGGGCACAAGAGATATTGGAAAAAAGCCCCACCGCTACCAAAATGGTGAAATTCGCTTTCAACCTTATTGATGATGGTTTAGTTGGACAACAGATTTTTGCAGGAGAAGCAACTCGTTTAGCTTATATGACTGAAGAAGCCGAAGAAGGGAAAAAAGCTTTCTTAGAAAAAAGAAAACCAAATTGGGATACATTTAAAAGAAGCCCCTCGTAATTCAATGTCAAAAGAACAAACAACACCTAAAACTTTACAAGCTATTCAAGTTTTATACGGAGCACTAATACTTGGTATTACAAACTTTGGCTTTGTATTAATAATCCTATTCTTTTTAGATATCATTCCTCTTGTTGAGATTCCTGAGAGATTTATATTCAACATGATGGGAATTTCTTCTTTATTGATGATTGTCTCTTCTTTTGGTGGAAAGTTGATTCTAAAAAAAGCCCTCGAGAAAGCACTTAATGAGCAAGACCTTATTGGAAAATTAAAATTCTACAGAAAAGGGCTTTTAGCAAGTGGCTTGTTAATTGACTTTTCAGCTTTCTTTGCCCTCGCATTTTTCATGGCATCATTACATATCGCCTTCTTGGTAATTGCTGGTCTTGCTTTTATAATTATTATTAAAGATTTCCCTACAAAAGCTAAGACTATAAAACTACTACAACTCAACTATTCTGAAGAACATAAATTAAGTACCAAAGAGATAACCGAAGCTTCTTAAAACAGCTTTACTCGATATAAATCTCCTTTTTCCTCTGCAATAATAACACTACTATCAGAGTCGAACGCCACACTTTCTACTTGGTCCGCTTTAAAATCGGCTGAAAACACCTCTTTTTCAAAGAACGAAGTAGGTGTATTAATCTCAAAAACTCTAAGCGATTTATCCGTTAATACAGCTAATAGCTTTTTATCTGGGGAAACATCAGCAGCGGTCACCTTATTCCCAAAATCAAAACTTTCAATATCTACCAACATATTTACCTTGGTAAAGTCAGTGCTTTCTAGTTTATACAACTTAGTATTTCTACCCCTCGCTTCCTTCGTTATAATGTATATGCCATCTAAATAGAAGATTGCCTCTGCATTTGGACTAGAATTGCCAACCAATTTCAGGATACTATTCTTTTTCGGATACTCTATTCTTAGAATTTTAAAATTCTCTGTTTCAGAAAGCCCTTCATCAACATCAGAAACTATTATAAGAGATAAGTCGGTTCTACATTTACAGTTATTACCAATATCTGCCACAATTATATTTCCTTCATCATCTGAGGTAATATCTTCCCAATCTTTATTCTTTATTCCTTTGAGCTGAAGCCCATCCTCCTCTACCAATTTTCCAGATCTATTTATGGCATAGATTTTATTCTTCGTACCTGAATCGCCATGTATCCAAAATACTTCTGAATTATTCTTACTCATAACCATCCCAGAAACCTCTTTTCTTGCCAATTTCTCAATTTTATCATAAGCTTTCAGTTTCTCTTTCTTATTTCCGAATATATTAAACTGAGCATAAACTGAATGTGAATAGACACCAGTTAGAGCTACAATTAGTATGAGTATTTTATTCAAAATATAAATCTTACTTTCCTATTAGCGAGTGTGGTTCTAAATATATAAACAATTAAAGAGTTCAACGTATGAATATCCAACATGAAGAATCAGAGACAAAAGGAGCTTTCTTTATTGAGAGTAATTCGACCAGAATTGCGGAAATCACCTATTCAAAAGCAGGTTCTAGTAGAATAATTATTGATCATACTGGAGTTTCTGATGAACATCGTAATGAAGGTTTAGGAAAAAAATTAGTTTTCCATGTTGCTGAATTTGCCGAACAATACAATCTCAAAGTATTGCCTCTTTGTCCTTATGCGAAATCCGTATTTAGTAGGTACCCAGAGCTACAAAAACTTACTTAGGAATTTATCTCAAGCGCCTACTTTCTCCAGTAACCTTTTCCAAGTTGTTCGATATCAGCTTTCATAGTACGTTCAAAGTCGTGCATTAAACCTTCGTGCTCACGTGCTTTTTTTCTATAGTTGATGGAATTGTCGAGATACAGATTTCTAAGTTTTGACGCTATTTTTATCTGCAATGCTAAACGGTTTTTTAGCTCATCTAAATCCTTTTTACTTGTAACATAGTAGCGCTCAATTGTAATATTTTCAGAAGCTCCATTTCGAGAATAACGACTATTGCTTGTAGTACCTTTTTTTTGGCTAATTTCACTCAACTCTCTTTGCCCTTCTCTTACCTTTGCTTGCGATTTGTGGATTTCTTCTTTCATAGCCTGTAATATATCCGACTTCATCCTTCTAGCTTGAGAAATATCTTCCCCTTCAATAGCATATAAGAATTCATCAACCTTCTCCTGAAAAGCCACCAGTTCTTTAATCTCTTGATTAAGTTCTGTCTTTAATTTTTCATCACGATTAGTCGATTGGCCCTGTAACGAACCAAAGTGTGTGACTATTAAAATAAGAGTTAGCAAATAGATCTTCATTGTGGACCAGTACTTTCAAAGCATTGAGTTTTTCTCATCCAGAAATTAACACATAATTAGTGTAAAAGATGTTCACATGTTAATGTTACCCAATTAAGTAAATCGGTAGCAAGTTTTCGCATTATTCATCGTCTATGTTTGTAACCAATAACCAATTCAAAAGAGATGACTGCTACAAAAAACATACTCGTATTAGTGTTAACTTTAATGACTAGCTCATTATTTGCACAACCTCCAGGTGGTGGAAATAGACCTGCAATGCCATCAGCAGAAGAACGTGTTGATCAACTAGTAGAAAAGCTAGATAAAGTGGTATCACTTTCAGAAAATCAAAAAGAATCCTCTAAAACTATTTTTGCGAGTTACTTTGAAACTATGCAGAAAAATATGAAGCCAGGAACTAGACCTTCTAAAGAAGATATGGAAGAAGCCAATAGCACAACTATTACTAAACTAAAAGCTTTCTTAGATGCTGACCAGATTAAGAAGTTTGAAAAAATTGAATCTGAATTCTTTCAAGCCCCTGAACGTCGATCCCGCAGAAAAAATTAGATTATTTCCCATTCACCTAAAGGAATTTTTATTCTTTTAGGTGAATTCTTATTCATGTCGAATAGCGTCTAAAGGGGTAAGTTGTGCAGCACGCCATGCGGGATAAGTTCCAAAAATAACTCCCACAAAAAGTCCAACAGCCACAGTTAAAATCACAGTTCCCGCTTTTACTGCTACCTCAAAATCGAAATCCGTAAAATGGTTAACGATTGGAATAAATATGGAAACTGAAGCAATACCTAAGAGCCATCCACACAAACATCCTACTAACGAAATGGTAACTGATTCAGCTATAAACTGAAATACGATATCTTTCTTTTTCGCACCTGTAGCTTTTCGAATTCCAATTTCTTTTGTTCTCTCTGTAACTGAAATCAAAAGCACATTCATAACTCCTATTCCGCCAACAAGTACTGATATACCAGTTATTGCTCCCATCACCAGCTTAAAAACGAGTATTCCTTGTGTAAACTGTTCAATACGAAATTCATTCGATGAAAAAGAAAACCCTTCTCTACCTTGCTCAAAATTTGAGTCAGCCCAAGCTTCCATCTCTGCTTTTATTTCAGGGATTTCTTCTATATTATTTACTTTCATTATTATTGAAGGATAGCTATCAAACTCATCTTCAAATACGGATATAGGAATAAGCGCTCTAGGCATTTTTTGGCTTGTTTCTGCTAAGATGCCAATTACTTCGAAGCTTTGATTATTTATAGTTACAAAATTACCAACAAGCATATCAGGATTCTCTTCCCACCTATCTGCCAATCCATAACTTAACACCACTTTTTTAGCGCCTTCATTGACTTCATCTTCCGTCAGAAATCTACCAACCTTGATTGAATCAGGAATAAAGGAAAGCCCCTGCTCCATACTACCTTGTAGATAAAATGCCATTACAGAATCTTGAAATGAACCTTCTATAGATTTGGAATCTACAAATTCAATCACTGCCCTCTGCGCTAACTGATTCTGAATTTCACGAGCATTATTTAAGGTTATCTTTGGTGCATCTTCAACGGTTACTCTTACATCATTAACAATCTTCGATGTTTTTGAAGCAACTCTGAATGATTGAAGTGAAGTAGTTTGTGAAATTTGTCTTCTCCCTGTTTCCTCCAAACCATCACCTAAAGTTAGGATAGCGACTAATGAAGCCACACCAATAATGATTCCCAAAGTTGATAGAAAGGTATGTAGCGGATTTGCCTTGATATTCTGAAGAGCTACAAAGGTAGATTTTAGAAATTGTTGCATAGTTTATAGTATGTAGAGTTTAGACATACCCAGCTACGCAACGAATAGGCTCTAGTTTCGAATAATCACTTATAATTGAATTTTCATGATTCTAAGCATTCAGAAACAATTAAATTAGTTTTCTTCCATTAGGTATTTTTGAGTCGGGTTTAGCAAGTACTACGTTCCCTTCTTCATCATAAAACCCCGTAACTAAACACTCAGACATGATAGGACCAATCTGCTTTCTTGGAAAGTTTACAACTCCTACAACTTGCTTTCCAACCAATTCATCTTTGGTGTAATGATGTGTAATTTGAGCTGAAGATTTCTTGATTCCAATCTCATCACCAAAATCTATTCTAAGTTTATAAGAAGGGTTTCTAGCTTCTGGAAAGTCTTCTGCTTCAATAATAGTGCCTACTCTTAGCTCAACTGCTTCAAACTCAGGCCATGTTATTTCTTTCATTTTCTTTCAACAATAAAAAACCCCGCATTCAGATGAAAGCGGGGTTTGCATTTACTTAGATGAGTGAGCGTAAATGTTTATGAAACTTGGCTAACCGTTTTAATAATTCGGGAAGCAACTTTATAAGGATCAGCAGCAGAATTTGGACGACGATCTTCCAAGTAACCACTCCAGCCATTTTGTTTCGTGATTAAAGGAATACGAATAGATGCTCCACGATCAGATACTCCATAAGAGAAATCGTTAATAGAAGCAGTTTCGTGTAAGCCCGTCAAACGAAGATGGTTATCTGCACCATACACTTCAATATGTTCTTTCACTACTGGACGGAAAGCCTCACAAGCTTTTTTGATTTTTTCTTCTGATGCTGCATTTCTAATGTAAGAATTAGAGAAGTTGGCATGCATACCTGAGCCATTCCAATCGAGCTCGCCTAAAGGCTTACAGTGCCAATTGATTGCAACGCCATAAGCTTCTGCGGTACGTTCAAGTAAATAACGAGCAACCCAAATTTGGTCACCAGCAGATTTTGCACCTTTAGCAAATATTTGGAATTCCCACTGGCCAGCAGCAACTTCACCATTAATACCTTCGAAGTTCAATCCAGCCTCAAGACAAATGTCCATGTGTTCTTCAACTAAATCTCTACCAAAAGCATTATTTGCGCCAACTGGGCAATAATATGGCCCTTGAGGAGCTGGGTAACCACCTGCTGGAAAACCTAGTGGTTTATCAGTTTCAGGATCCCATAAAAAATATTCTTGTTCAAAACCGAACCAAAAATCATCGTTTTCATCTTCAATAGTAGCACGACCGTTAGTTGGATGAGGCGTTCCATCAGCATTAAGAACTTCAGTCATTACCACATATGCATTTTTACGTGCAGGATCTGGAAAGATAGCTACAGGTTGCAAAATACAATCAGAAGAACCGCCTTCAGCTTGTTGTGTAGAACTACCATCGAAAGACCATTGAGGACAATCCTCCAATTTTCCACTAAAATCATGAACAATTTTAGTTTTACTTCTAAGACATTGTGTTGGTTTTTGGCCATCAAGCCAAATGTATTCTAGTTTTTCTGCCGACATGTTGGTTGGAAAATTATGTTTCGAGTTAAAAATTCAACGGTGTTAATATAACGTACTTTCAAAGAAATACTCAATTAAATAAGACAATTAAATTTCAACAATTAATTTATGTAGGCCTAATTAAAATATTAACTAATTAAATTCATCAGAAAACCGCTTCCATAAAATATGAGCTTAAACTATTTAGTCTCATATGAAATTAGCTTCAATTTTTTAGCCTGACATAAAAAGCATTATCTTAACAAAAATACTTTTCCACAGAGAAAACTTAACTTTTTTACCTTTTTATTGTGAATTCTATTAAAATTTGGGTTGATGCTGCGCGTCCTAAAACACTAGCGGCTGCTTTTGTACCTGTATTAGTTGGTGTATCCATAGCTTGGTCGGAGTCTTCCATTCATTGGCCAGCTTCCATAGTTGCGCTAATGTGTGCTTTTCTAATTCAAATAGGCACTAATTTCGCCAATGATTACTTCGATTTTATTAAAGGAGCTGACACTGACGAGCGCATTGGATTTCAAAGGGCTACAGCTGCTGGTTTGATTCCTGCTAAGACAATGCTTTCGGCAACTATACTTTGTATGGGGCTAGCCTTCTTGTTTGGTTTATACCTTGTTTGGCTAGGGGGAACAATTGTACTCATAATTGGCTTAGCCTCACTACTTTTTGGCGTACTTTATACTGGAGGCCCTTATCCTCTAGGCTACAATGGTTTAGGAGATGTCTTTGTTTTTGTTTTTTTTGGGATTGTAGCAGTAATGACTACTTATTATGTCAATACTTTAGAATGGTCTGAAGCTTCTTTTTGGGCCGCTCTAGCCGTTGGCGCTTTATGTACAAATATACTTGTAGTAAATAATCTTCGCGATATAGTTCAAGACAAGAAAGCTGGAAAAAAAACGCTTGGAGTATTATTTGGAGAACGAACATTAAAGCTCGAATATACACTCATGGTTATTCTAGCTTTTGCAATTCCTCCACACTTTCACTTTCAATTGGGCTACAAGCTTTGGGTTTACTTACCCTTTCTTGTTTTACCTCTTGCTATCTTTCATATTTACACCGTTTGGACTGAAACAGATAAATCAAAGTTAAATCCGTTACTAGAACAAACTGCAAAGTTCATGACTCTTTTCGGGATTCTATTTAGTATAGGTATTGTAATTTAGATGCTCAGATATTTCAAATATCAATTACCTTTTAAGATTCCTTTCAAAACAAGTTCAGAAACGCTTGTCCAAAGAGAGGGGATCATTCTGGTATTTGAACATGAAAATATTACAGCTTTTGGAGAAATAGCGCCACTACCTGGATTTTCGGAGTTTGACCTCATTCAAATTCTTCCAATTCTAGAACTTAATAAGAAGTCTATTCAAAGCGCTTTAATTCAAGGCGATGGTAATCAAATATTACATATACTCAATCAGATTCACGCTATCCCTTCTCTCATTTTTGGTTTGAATACTTTACTACTAGATTACAGAGCCAAACAAGCTCACCAGAGTATGGGACAGTTTCTTGGTGGAGCTCAAATAACCACCGTTCCTTGTAATGCAGTTCTTGGTATTTCAACCATTGAGCAAACAATTGAAAATGCACAACAACTAGTTTCCCAAGGTTTCACTACACTAAAGCTAAAAGTTGGTAGTAAACTCCCTAATGAGCTCGAAATACTTGAGTACTTAAGGCATTCATTTCCTACTATAAGAATACGGTTAGACGCCAATCAAGCATGGACAGAAAAGGAAGCAATCCACGCTTTGAATAAATTTAGTAACTATGATATTGAGTATTGTGAGCAGCCTATTAGAAAGGAAAATATGTTGGGTTTAGCTTCGGTTCGAAAGTGTACAGAAATTAAGATTGCAGCAGACGAAGCTTGTAGAAACAAAGTTGATACCCAACAATTATTAGAACTCAACGCAGTAGATATCCTAATAATAAAACCCATGATGTTTGGAAGCTTTACGGATTTGAGCGTAACAAAAAAGCTAGCCGATTCTCATAATACTGATATTGTATTTTCTACGTCGCTTGAGAATAAAATAGGAAGGACTACAACAGCAATTCTGGCCTCTATCTGGGGATCCAAAAAGTATGCTCATGGGTTATCAACATCTTCTTTATTTGATGATAATTTTTCTTCTAAGAATGAGGTTATTGATGGTCATTATATTTTGAAAGATTCACCTGGGCTTGGAATTACTATTGATTATAATAATTTTACGGAGATTGTTTAAACCGTGTTTAAATCTCGCTTACACACTTTTGAGTTTAAGAAAAATACACCTGAGAAGATTTTTCTAGCTTCTGAGCAGGGTCTTTACACCTATAAAGACCTTACACGTTTTACTGCTTACATAGAGAATTTGATAAGCGTTAAAGGCGACTCGCTTAAATGGCCAGTTGCCTTTCTTTCCGAATCATCTGATATGTTAATTTTTGCTATTGCGGCTTGCTGGAAACTTGGCATTCCAATTATCCCTTTAAGCCCAAAAATCTCTCAGGCCGAGCTCGAAACTGCCATTGCAAAGCTAAACCCCGCATTAATCTTCTGCGATACTCAAAATCGTTCTAGAGTTAGTGGAGATGACGTAGTTCATATGGATGAAAATTTCTTCCTTAATGCATTTACTTTTGACATTCGAGATTTAGATTTGAACAAAACTCTAGAGTTTAAAGAATCGGACATTCTAGGATATTTTTTTACTTCTGGTACGAGTGGTAATCCAAAAATTGTTCCTCTAAAACGTCGGCAAATACTTTCTGCAGCAAAAGCTTCTTCTAAAAATTTTAAGCCAGCTACCAACCATTTTTGGCTTCTCTGCCTTCCACTAAACCATGTGGGAGGAATATCAATAATTCTAAGGTCTGTCATTTATGGCTCGGCCATTTATAGAATGGAGCATTTCAAAGAAGAAATGGTAAAAGAATTTCTGAGTGAGAATTTGAAATTCCAAGCAGCTTCCTTAGTTCCGACTATGCTCAAGCGCTTACTTAACGATCCTCTTTTTAAAACTCATAGACAGTTTAAAGCAATACTTTTAGGAGGCGGACCAACAACTAAAGAGCTTCTTAAAAAATCAGTAGAACGAGGAATTCCTATAGTTTCTAGCTATGGTATGACTGAAACTTGCGCACAAATAGTTACAAACTCCATGGCAACACCATCTGGAATTTACACTCCACTACAAAGTGTTGGAAAACCATTCCCCCCAAATATCTTACAAGTTAGAGACGAACGTATGAAAGTATTGGGGAAAAATGAATCCGGTGCTATTTGGCTAAAAGGCCCTCAAGTATTTGATGGTTATTATGATAAAGAGCACAACGATAATAGATTTGATAAAAAAGGTTGGTTCAACACTGGTGACTTTGGTCATCTAAACGGTTTTGGACAATTGTTTATTGAGTCAAGGAGAGAAGATCTCATTATTACAGGAGGAGAGAATGTTAATCCAACTGAGGTTGAACAAGCCATTCAAAAAATTGATTCTATTAAAGAAGTAGTTGTAGTTGGGCTACCAGATGACGAGTGGGGTCAAAAAGTTACTGCGTTCATAACATTAACAAATGGGAATGCACCAAAACTTTCGGAAATCCGGGATCAATTACGCGGTGAATTAGTCGATTTCAAACTACCTAAGGAGTTACATATAGTATCTAAAATTCCTAAAACTGAATTGGGAAAAGTAAAACGTAAAGACCTTTTAAACCCTCCCTAAATATAGGCTTATATATCTCTTTCTGATGTAGTTTTATCTCGATATATTACGGGCTTATAATTTATAATTTCTATTTTCACGTTTTGACACACAAACTCAATGCAGATTAAGAATCGAACTCTTCTAACTCGATTTTTAATATGGCGCGCTCGTCATATTTCTCAAGAGCAGTTTATTTTAATACTAAGCGTTTTAGTTGGTTTTGTAACAGGGCTTGTTGCCGTATTCCTAAAAAGCTCAACACACTTCATACAGCAGTTAGTCAGTTCAGGTTATCTTACCAAATTATACAACCCTTATTATTTCGTTTTCCCAATTATTGGGATTCTAATTACAGTTCTTATCAAGTTTATGATGAAGGGTAAAGTGGGTGAAGGAATTCCTTCAGCACTCTATGCAATTTCAAGAAAAGGTGGTTATTTATCACCTAACAAGATTTACGCCTCTATAGTAACAAGTATATTCACCGTTGGTTTTGGTGGTTCTGTTGGTCTTGAAGGACCTACTATAAGCACTGGTTCTGCAATTGGCTCTAATCTTGGACGATTGATGCACATTAACTATAAATCCAGAATTCTGTTGATGGGCTGCGCATCAGCAGGTGCAATGGCATCCATTTTCAATGCTCCTATTGCTGCTATCATTTTTACAATAGAGATCTTTAGCCTGGATCTAACACTCAAATCACTTATCCCTCTTTTACTCTCTTCTGCGGCAGGTGTTCTCACCTCACTATTAATGCAGGGGAACGATTACATGTTGCAATATTCTCATGAGATACCACTTCAATTAAGTGACATCCCCTTCTATGTACTTTTAGGAATTGGTTGTGCTTATGCCTCCATTTATTTCAATAAAGTGTATTTATTCATAGAGGGTAAATTTGAAAAATTCGACCATTGGTTTAATAAAGTTCTTGTTGGCGGTGGGATATTAGGGCTATTAATTTTCATCCTCCCGTCCCTTTATGGTGAAGGATATGATATTATAAATACTCTTTTAAATGACGATATCTCTTCGATAACAGAAAAAAGCATATTCAAAGATTACCTAACAACTGAATATGCAATTCTTCTTCTTTTTGTGGCGATTGTACTTTTTAAAGCCTTTGCATCCGCTTTAACCCTTAATGCAGGAGGGGTTGGTGGCATTTTCGCTCCTGCTTTATTCTTAGGCTCCGTTTTTGGATACTTGTTTTCTAGATTCGTAAACAGTTTTAATGTTGTTGAAATTTCCACTTCAAATTTTGCTTTAGTTGGAATGGCTGGCTTAATGGCAGGGATCCTTTACGCTCCTTTAACTGCAATTTTTATGATTGCTGAAATTACTGGTGGTTATGAATTGTTTCTACCCCTTATGATTGTATCGGCTATTTCTTACACTATTACCAAGCACTTCATGCCTTACTCCATATATACACACCAACTAGCAAATAAAGGCGATTTACTTACTCATAACAAAGATCACGCAGTACTAACTCTTCTAGACACTAGAAAAGTAGTTGAGGATGATTTCAAAATCGTTCATCCAAATATGACGCTTAGAAAACTCATTCAAGTTGTTACCTCTAGCCATAGAAATATCTTCCCTGTAGTTGATACCAATAAAAAACTTGTAGGCGTGCTTACCCTCGACGATTTTCGCACGTTCATGTTCGATGAATCTTTATATGATATCGTTATTGTAGCAGAGATAATGAACAAACCTCCCGAAATTATAAATATTGAGGAAGAAATGAGTACCGTGATTCAAAAATTCCAGAAGACAGGTGCTTGGAATCTCCCAGTAATTCAGGATGGGAAGTATATCGGGTTTATCTCCAAATCAAAACTATTCTCTGCCTACAGAAGAAAATTGATCGAATTTACCGGTTAATAGTCAGGTAAGGAAATCTAGAGTCTAAGAATCAGCTCTAGCTTTATACTTTCTTAATATAATAGCTTACAATTCAATATTATTTGAAATTATTCAAAACCAGCATATAGTTTACAATGAAAATAATTATCACGATTTCAATAACGATTTTATTTTTCTCTACTCTTTCACTAGCTCAATCAGGACAAAGCTCAAGAAAAGAACCTATTCAACTACTCTCAAAATCTTCAAGTTCTGCTTATTACTCACCAGGTTATGGATATACTGGTGAAAATTCGCCATCATTTACCTTTAGAGTAGGATTTTCTGGTAAAGAACAGAAGGTGAGTTACTTCGGAGAAAATCTTAAACAACTTGTGAAGGATAATGAACAAGCTTTAGCTGAGATGAATACGTTTGCTAAAAAAAGAAGGGGAATGGTTTTTGGTTATGCGATGGTAGGAAGTGGTGTTATTGCAACGATAGTTGGTCTTGAAAAGAAAGGTGTCCAAAATGTTGATGCAAGGACAGGGGCAGTAGAAAATAAGTATAAACTTAACGGGATTGGAACACTCGGCGCTGGTACTACTTTTGTTGGCATCATTGTTATAGCCTTTAATGGAAGCGGAATTACAAACCATATTGAGCGCGCTGTACAAACTTATAATGGTGGTCTAGGTGTTGCTTCATCTAATAAAGATGGCGTAAATATGAATATTAAATTTACTCCATCCATCGAGCCTAATTATATTGGAATTGGACTGAAAGTAAGTTTACTATAACCCCACCCTTTTAAAAATAACATCTACGTTGCGGCTATGGTGCTTACAGTTAAAATTTCCTAGACGATTAATCTTCTTTCATTTTAATATAAAAGCTACTACCTGAGTTATGAGGCGTTTCGTAAACAGATAGCATTGTTAAGCCTTTATCCTTTGTAAGCCATGCTTCGCTAATTAAAGTACTTCCATATTTTTCGAGTTCAACTTTATCTCCAATTAAGGGAGAGTAATATTTATTTAGATCAACACTATTTGGGTTATATATAGCACCTAAGTTTGCACAACCTAATTCCCTGAAAGGGTAATCAATATATATGCTTCCCGATCCATCAATTTCAATGGAAAAAGCTAATGTGTCATTTTTAATCTCAACAGTTTTAGTATCAAATGTATCATTACCTTTACAATCTGC